>Ga0126335_1000326_pt1 | contig 22404 bp, 17 predicted proteins | sample OlaspJWI45metaG_FD_108409 | JGI IMG/M metagenome (GOLD analysis project Ga0126335, IMG submission 108409) | Marine gutless worms symbiont microbial communities from Oahu, Hawaii - Olavius sp. 1 OAHU.JWI-45 metaG | ecosystem: Host-associated > Annelida > Digestive system > Unclassified | place... | reverse complement strand
TCCCCATCCAACCCCACCCCAACTGCCACTGATACTGAGTCTGTGTTAAAATCACAGAAATCCCGTGCATTAGGTCAGACACACTGCATTCTGGCAGGGCCTGAGAAAGTGCTGCAAAGTCCACTAGATCAAATATCTGCGAACCTACAAACTGATCCTTCAATCCAATGTCACGAGACGTCCATCGACAAAATCCACACGCCAAATAGTACGCTTTGCGAGGAGTAGCATGGCCTTCAGCATCAGTTGTGGTAACATTTGTTGCTCGGACTGACAGTGTATGCTGACAACTGGGACAGTCATAGCAACCAGGACACCTGCTCACAATCAACATCAACTGGTAATCACTGCACAATAATCATTTTAGTAGGTGATATTCAAAAATAACCAACTATAAACACTGAACAGTCAATATGCAATAAAATCTTTCTTCTCCTTCTTTGTGCAATGCATCCTGAGAGTTCAGCTGTGTAAATAATACACCAGGCTGAAATGCTTTGGCCTTTTTTCCAGTCTGCAGGCAGCTCTGCCATACAGTCATTTCCATGACCAGTTCAGAGATTTGCGGCAGTGGTCTTCTACACTGTCTGATCAGGTCACATGGTGAAAGTAACGTAGTCTTCTGTGTGACTGGCAGGCAAGATGGCAGTCCTCCGTCCTCTTCATGACTTACTCACTGGTTTACAAGTTGGAGACTGCTCAAGGATCCAGCAATATCAAAACGATCAAAGGCACCACAGTAAAAATCAGCATTTAAAGAGAATCATTAAGTAAACACTAAACAATGATGCTTGTATTCATGTGTTTCACTTATTTGCAGTGTATATACACAATTCATGCAAACATTACCAACTGTCCGACATTATAACAATAAGGCACATGAATCACACTGCAATCAATGGAATAAAACTGTACAGACAACTCAAAGATGCCAAATTCAGAATCAAGACAAACGTGTATTATACACTGATAGCAGTATGTACCTGTTTTTCTTCAGAGCTGCTTCAGGTGACAATGAAGGCATGTTTTCCAGACAGTTGGGACAATAATGAGAGTCCACCTGGTCAACCACACCAGTCACATATGTATGTCGCGACACACTGAGTACGAATTAAGGCTTAATTAATTAACATCAATAAATAATGAAAGTGTCACAAGGACTGTTTCTCTCTGCCTGTTCATGCCGGTTGGTCATAACAATAATAATGATGGTTTTGTTTGTATTGCAGCATGAATGCTGGATTACACAATATCTGCTATGCAGAACAGTGCATATAATATAACACAAATCATCATATGAATTATGAACACAACATAACGTACGCAGTTTAGCACAGTAAGATACACGCTGCCAAATAGCAGCGCAAGGCTTACTCAATGCCGTAAATTAACACTTGTACAAGCCGAAACAACAATCAAACACATAATATAACATAAGACACAACATAATAATGCTTTCACCTTTTGGCACCACCCGGGGATCGAACCCACAATTGCAAAATGCACTGGTCTATCTGCACCCACATGCTTATTATCATGCAAAATTCACCACAATACAATATCAACACAAATAAGGAAGCACAATGTGCAAAGGCAACTAGACTACTGCACAAACAATTACTGGGTACCCTGAAATATAAATAAACAAAATGACGCAATAAACGAAGGGAATGCCTCTACCAGTTGCCAGATGGCAACCCTGACGGCAAGAGCAACGGCAACTACAGAACGGATGGCGCAACGGGAGCGGCATACGGCAACGGAATGCTGGAAACCAGGCTTTACACAGCCAGGTACCTCACGGACCAGTGATCCTTCGGACCACTGATCCTTCATACCGATGACACGTAACGGTACCAGCTAATATAAACTACCTCATGAGATACGCATTTGCCAGAGCGAAGTCTGAGACAGTATCGACAAAAATACAGATAGCACAAAGGAGCTGACGAAGCATCAATCTTGTACAACACTCTGCTAACATCCATAAACGTCGCCATTGTTGCATAGAATATAAAATTAGAGAAGCGTTTTAGTACATAGTACCTGCACCCTGGAACGAAGTCATGCGCCCGAGTTGGCAGGAGTTGCACGGCCTCATTCCCTACATCTTCAGGGGTCCGACAAGGTTGTGTCCTGGCGCCCGCCCTGTTTCCCATTGCCATTTACTGGATCATGTCCATATGTACAGACAAGGCAGGTGTCAACGTCGGACAGTCCCTGTTCAGACATTGACTATGCAGATGATGCTACCTGTTCGCTGAGGACGACGTTCAGTGGCCGTCCCTCCTTGAATCATTCGATACAGCTACGAACAGGCCTCCACACGTCCTGGGCATAAACTGAGATTTAAAATGTTGCCTCCGGAGTCCGGACCTTCACCACCTTCCTGTCACATTAGCTTTTATCAAGACATCGAGTGGAAGCCTGCAGTCATAGAAAGAAATTACATAAAGCAAAGCAAAGCAAAAGAAGTTTAGACGAAGGCGCAGGCCGTAGCCTCTATGCCCTCCAAATTACATAGAACATGTTTGGTACAAATGGTACATTATCAATTCTAAATTATTAACGAAACTTCTATTTCCTATTCTGGTTAATTCAGCATTGTAGTTATAAGATCTTGATTGCTCCAGAACGTGTCTAGCTTCTTCTTAAAGGAGTCCGTAGTACTAGCAGAAATACATAAGAAATTTTTAAAGTGGCCTAAGTAGAAACCTCAAGGACCACTGGTTTAGGTTTACATATCTCGGCAGTGATGTTGACTCATCGGGTTACTGTACACCAGAAATTCTCAGGAGGATCGGCTTAGCTTCATCAATTATGTCCCAGCTGGATCGTGTTTGGAGGCAGAATCGGCTTGGTAACAAAGCTAAGTATCGCGTCTACAATTCGTATGTCATGTCATCACTGCTAGGCCGATATGCTTATGAGTTCTGAAACATGGACACTATTGAAAGCTGGTATAGCGAAACTGTAGGCTTTTCATATGACGAACCAAAGGCGGCATACTCTGGTATGAATTAGTCACGAACGAGGAAGTCGCCACCCTCTCACAGCTGCCGTCCATAAATGAAACTATAATTCTTTGGCCACGTCACGCACGTGGATCACGCTGCTCGACACCAAGCCGTACAGTACACCTCTCAGTCACGACACGACAGGGCTCGGGACAGTTTGGCACCTGGAGAAGACAACCAGGTCGTCCGCAAAAATGATGGGTGGAGCAGGTCACCACGAAGTTACGAACACAGGGCTCTCTCCTGATGCTTGGAGTGTTGCGACGGATCGGTCAGCATGGAGGGCGCTACGACACGCAGACGGTCAAGTATAGTTTTAGTACATGTCGTCACTCGTCTGTTACGGTACCTAACTTTACCTAAGCCTAAATTCTATCCAACACATTCTTACTCTAACCCGCAACCACAAACACCAAGTAACTAATAAAAGCTTCGAAAATGTTAAAAAAATTTTATCTCCCATACATTGAAAGAGGCATCACTATTTCACTGGTTAGTTTTATTCAAGGCTTTACTGTAACCTCACTGTCAATCACATGTCGCATTTCTTGGTAAATATAGGACCTACCAAAAAACGAACCGATATCAGATATTTTTAAAGGCCAACTGCAGTCAAAATTACGAAAGTTTAGATAATGCCGTTTTCAATGGTCCATACTAAAGTAAGTCACGTGGTACCAAGTATATAATGATTAGTTCGCTATTTGTGTCAATATTAATATCTTGATGGTTGATCGAAGGCGAGCAACAACTTGTCCACCTTGGCTGCAGAAATAAAGGCAACTGCAGTCAAAATTTTTTATTACGTTTTGGAATAACCTTGCTACGAAAAGCATATTTTTAGATTTATTAGCGGAAAAAAAGCAAAACTGTTTCACTGCCGTCTGCGTAAACATGTTCCACTCTGACTTGGTGCTCTACTCCATGATGCCTACAAACTTGTTCTTGCATAAACAGTTGCTGGAGTGACAAAAATGACCCAGCGTTTGAGTTAATAACTTAACGTAATCGAAAGTGTAAAATCATAAAATACAAGATTGTTTGTCTGGCAAGATTAGTTCAGGACAGAAAGATATAAGGAAGAAAAGACTTCGAGAAATCTTGATGAATTGTCAACTACTGTAAACTGCTATTCTGAATGCATCTTGCGCTGGATTTGTGCTACTGCTGTGTGGTAACTCATTCTTCTGCAAGAACTGCTCAAAACAGTCAGAGTCACAGCATTCATATAATTATACCACAAAAATGTGTACATACAATGATACAAAGAAATGTGCAGATAAAAAATCACCACGAGTCAGAATTTATAAAACAAAATTAACTTTATATACATACAGATCATTTATGATGTTAATAATGCATGAATCTGTATCTGACACGAGATTAAATTATTTTACCATGTATTATATTATCATTTTAAATCATATAGATACATGTGTTGATGAAAACTGATCTTGTGACAACATAGCCAAAGCTCACTAAATAAGACATTAAAGCTAGAATCTAGGTTAAGTATGAGTACCAGTGTCAAAGTAATTGGATCAAAGCATGTAGATCTGCCATCAACTGAAATGCATTTTTGTTTTGAACATGCTTTAATTTTTACTACTTATAATCAAAGTGTCAAAAATGATTCATATTACCAACTAAAATTTGTTGCTAACTATTTCATACATCAATCATAATATGCACACCAGGTTTAATTACAGCACTGGTACAAGGAACCTTGTGTGTGTTGCAAGAAATCTCAAAATCCACGTGGCACAATTATGCTATTTAAATTTTAAACTGTTAAGTTTCTAAAGAAGTCAATTTTTGCAACACATCTGCTATATACTAACATGAAATTTCAAATTTAGTGCCTACGCTATTCAATATGTTTAATGAAATTTTGTTTTAAAAAGTCAAGAGAAATATGAATGCTTCTATCATAATTTTCCTAAGTGGGCAAAAATCACAAAATTTTGTACGTCCACACATACTGCTGATAGACCAGTTTATCGAAAATGGGATATGCACACAAACACAGAAACGCACACACACATACCCAGTTACCCACACAGCTACAGGGCCATTTGTATACTGGTAATAACAAGTGTTCACTACAGACAGAACGAAGCTGTATGTATGAGCAGTAAACGTATACAGAGGACAACTGAAGTGTAATGTTAGCGATGACTATAATGTCTTCGTCGGTGGTGGCTGCTGCTACCATGAGAGGACTTTCTGTGCCAGTCACGATGATGTCGTCTGTCACCGGATGGACTGCGTCTGGCTGAGTGTCCACTACGTTTATCATAATGCCGATGTTTCCGAGAGTCGTCACTGTCTCTGTGATGCCTGTCACTGTCCTTGTGACGTCCGTACACATGTCGGCGATGCTGCCATCTGTCAGGGCTGACAGACCAGTCATGATGATGATGACTATGAGCAGGTCTAGCATCACTGTAGTGCCGACGACCAGCAGTGTCATGCCTCAAGCTTGAAGACTGCTGCTGGCCACTACCTTCACCACTCACTGTACGTGTCCCATGCCATCGACTCACTGACCGACTACGTCTGTCATATTTAGCATCAGTCCATGAATCACTGCCACTATGTCCGTTATACAAAGCCGAGTTATGTGGCTCACATTTCCGACTTCTGCTATTTGACTGATTTCTACTATGGTCTATGGAATTAGCATCACCATCTTCCGCAGAACGATCATGCATACTTGTGCAGTTTTTATCACAGCGACCATTTTCATCGGAGATAAAATGTGATGTATCATTTTGTAACTGTCTTGGCTTCTGCAGAAAAACAGTGAATTTTGATCAGAGAATTAAGTACATATAATAACTGTTTCAAACATCAATAAATGCTGTTTATTTGCCATTGACAAACTTAAACAACGACATAAGTATATTATATACATCGTAAAAATGTATCAACAAAATGCAGCGATATAGCTTTTGCAATAAATTGCCAGTTAAAACTAATTCAAGTAGTTGCATTAATGTGTTGCATTAACTTGACAGCCACAATGAAAACACATGTTTAAGAACCAGAACTTAACAGCAATACAAACAAAGAAAAGAGTCAATACAGCAAAAGTGTGACAGACAAACAACTGACCATAGCAGAGTGACTTTGGACATCATGCTGAACAGCACATGCAAGGACGTCATCACGAACATCACCATGATAATATGTAGACAGTACTGCATGCAATACAGTCACAGCACATTACCCTGCACTACATAACTAGCAAATCACACACATTATTATGTACAAAAAACAAGAGGCTAAAGTCATTTGGCAAAGGCTGCACCATATGACCCCATGTGACAGACTTATGTATGGACATGCTGACAGACAGACACCACGAACATCGGTAACAATAGTCTGCATCTCATACATTCGATGCAACCTAAAAATATGACAAACGATTTGTTCTACTTCTAAAAAGTTGCCTCACTTTTAGTGCGCCTTGTTTGAACTTTTAGCATGCCAGTGCATACTAATGTGCATATGGCCTACTAAATATGTCCAAAACTAACATAATGTCTATAGCTACATTTATAAAAAAAACCATAATGTGCTAAACTGCAACTTGATCAGCATCACTCATTTTGCACTAGTCTTAAAATACCTTACATAATACCAAGCTTGCATAGAACAGTAATTACAATGAGTAATTTCTTACACCAGTTCAGTTTCAAGGTGAAACATTCCATTCACTTGTGCATAATGATTTTAAAAAAGACTTTTGTCTTTTTAGGCTGCATCGAATGCATGAGATGCAGACTACAGTTACCAATGTGTGTGCTGTCTGTCTGTCAGTCTGCCATCCGTCAGTCTGTCACACATCTCAAGTCAGCTTCACTGTGGGGGTCATTCGGTGCAGTCCTTGCCAAATCACTTTGGCCTCTTGTTATAATAGTAGCAACAGTATGGCAGTTTTGTACATTTCTGGATGCCATGAAGGCATTTGATCGGGTACGATATTGTAAATTATTTCATCTACTGATTGACTGGGGTTTACCAGCATGTTTGATTCAAGTATTGATTAGTCTTTACACTGGATATATGGTACGTGTTGAATGGAATGGTGTGCTGTCACCATACTTCTTGGCTGTTAATGTGGTTAAACAAGGCGAGGTCTTGAGTCCTGTCCTTTATTTATTGTATACTGACAGGTTACTAGTTAGACTGGCAAGCTCTGGTGTGGGATGCTATTTTGGTCTTTTCTTCGTGGGAGCTCTAGTCCATGCTGATGATATTATTGTACTTGCTCCCACTCTTTCTGCTATGCGTACAATGTTAGAAGTTTTGATAACTATGCGCGGGAATATAGTATTAACTTTAATGCTAAAATATCTGAATGGTTAGCTATAGTACTATCGAGGAAACAATGTTGGCTTCTAATCAGTTAGATTTTTGTCGATCACGTGGCCTCGAGGCCAAATCATTCGGCCTTGGCCTCAGCCTCACTCTTTCTGGCCCCGGCCTCGATCTCCACCTCATGGCATTTGGCCTCATAGAAATTGGCAGCGCACATGACATTAATTAATATTCACAATATAGCCATTGACAATCATTTCTGTTGTGTATTGGTTGTCAAATGATTTACTGGAAGAACTCGTGTTTCTGAAGTGCAACGACTGCTAGGACTTTGGACTTAAGAAGTTAAAACAATATCTTAGTCTTCATGCTCATACACACTGAGTTGTTCTCTAACGTGTCTGGCCTCGGCTTTATACATTGTGGCCTTGGCCTCGAAAAATTTTTTGGGCCTCGGCCTCACTCTTTCTGGCCTCAGCCTTATGCCCAGCTGGCATTGTTATTCTGAAGTAGGAGGCAATAAGACAAACTTAATACGTTCATACATCTTCGGCATTTCATTAATTCTGAGTTAACTGACAAAGATGATATTTTGAATAGATGCCAGAGTTTTACTGGTCAGGTAAAAAATGTATTATGCTATTTCCACAGACTTTCTGCTGGTGTTAAATACAAACTGTTTAGGTCCCATTGTAGTAGTATTTCTGGGTGTGACCTATGGCTTTTAAGTGACTCTTCTATCAGTACTTTCTGCAGCTTGGTGAACTGGTTTGAGACGTATATGGAATATACCCAGTACTACTCACAGTAACCTGGTTTATGTGTTGAGTGATGATTTACGAACTTTTGACAATAAGTTGTGTCAGTGTTCTCTGTTGTTTATTAATAATTGTTTCTTCCATGGCTCAAGTCTTGTAAAATTTGTTTCTAGGTATGGAATTATGTTCAATCAATATAGGTCTAACAACAACAATAACCGTTTAACTGCCTTTGTTCCGGGACAACCTGGGTAGGCCGGTACCAGAAGAAACATTCTGCCTTAGCATAGGGCTGTGCTGCGTTCAGACTGGGTTTCTCCACCTCTTGTCATCTAGATTTTTATGGAGCAGGGGAAGATAATGGAGGCAGAGGTACCGACAGTCCGGGTGGGCGCCATCCCAACCGGACCAACAGCGCCACCACCCCCACAATCCCCCAAGGTTTTTTACAGGCCGGATGCCCTTCCTGCCACCCAACCAACAGCGTCAAAGCACTGAAGGCAAAGCAATATAGGTCTAACTTAGTCGTAATTTTTATTTCTGTTCATTGTGACTCAAGTTTATCAAGCAGTTGTTTTTTGACGGGAGTATTAATGTTCATAATATGTGCTATAGTACACAAAGAGTTAAACAGTTATTGGGTTGCCAAGTTTATGAAAGATTGTATTATGTTACGCCATACAGTTAGATTAGGTCACCCTTTTCACAGTCTAAAGAAGAACTGTGTTGTATATCTGACTATCTAGCTACAATGTGATGTACTGTTGCACATTACAATAGCACCTGCACTTGCACTTCTTTTTCTATGTACTACTGATGTACGAGTTTATTATTATAATAATAACTGCTAAAGCCACATTAACACTCTGGCTATGATCAAAGATGACATTTACCCGTCAACGGCTGTGACAAGGTCTTGGCTGTCTTCTCCACCCAGATGTACTCCACTTCATCGTCACTACTGTGATACTTTGACACACTGTACCGCCGGTGCTTTGCGTGGCGCTGCTTAGACTTGTGTTTGCCATGTCTCTTTCTACCTGCAACTGCCGTGCTAACAGCTTTGTCATCAGCAGACAGATGTCCATTCTTTAGTTGGTCTGCTGTATCAGCAGCACTAGCCACATCAGTGTGCACAGTTGAGCTGTGTTCCTCTGTGATAGACAACAAAGTAGCTACTTCCTTCTCAGATTCCACTGTCTCCACCTCTGGCACTGACACTGGACATGATGACGACACACTTGACAAAACAAGAGTTGCATCACTCTTATTATCACTCAACAATGAAAGACTCTCAATACAGCCAGATACTTTGTTATCCATAGACGTAGATGTTACAACAGTCGGCTCAGCCGGTTCACACAACTTCTCTGCATCACCTGTGCTCAAAACATTATCAGCCTCACCATTCAGCACAGACACCGGACTAACTGGACATGTATTTTCAGGATGACCCACATCATTATAATTTGTCTGGTCCATTGTAACATGCGAGCTCTCCAATGTCTTTACAGTTTCCTTCTCCATCTCCGACTCATCTGACAAATCGTCTTCATAAGGAACAAGCTTGCTGCTGTTACTCAACTGCTGCTCCGCAGACTTACTGGCCACGACAAGACTCCCAGCTGGGAAAACACGATTGTTCCAACGGAATGATATCTTTTGTCTGTTATCACTTGACTGCAACGGTGTCCGATTCTGGTCACCTGCACAACAAAATTATAAACATTACAAAATACTATTCTGGTACGATTTCTACATTTCCGCATTTCTTACCACACTGATCAATATACGAAGTTAACACAACTATGCTGACCGTACAAATTACTCAATAAGATGCAGCCACCCATGGACAGTGACACTCAGCTGGTTTAAGTAGGTCCGGCTGACCCAGTTTGAGGTTTGTGATCAGAGTTTATAATCATATATTTATGTCCCGCGCTTACATTTCGTGACATCCTGCTTAACAGACAGACACACAGACTGATGCTTAGTGATCCACTCTATGTAGACCTGGGAGTCGACTCCATTAAGTCGATCGGAAGGTTTCAAGTCGAGTTGAGTTGTTTTTACATTGTGGAGTCAACTCCAGTCAAACTGTGCAGCAGCTGATGTGACTTCCAAATTATTCCATTAAGTCATGTGTAATTAACATGTTACACTGTAATGTAGGCTAAGTATTCAACACATTTTGGTTTATTCACTTAAGCACCAGCAAATTAAGACTTACTGTATTTACAAACTTACTTCTCAAACAATCTGGCCTAGACAGGGCAGCTAATCAGACTCAGAGAGCTATCTGTCAGCTGGGTGTTAATAAATCTGGACCTACACTGAGCGATGTGGTCTGAGACTTTGGTCTTGTTACAAGATCGGTCTCAGACCAACAGAATTTGGTCTTCGTCTTGTAAGCAAGGTCTTGTTCCCTTCACAGATATCGTCCAAAATTTCCTCTAAGATTCAATTTACGACTAACTTCACTCGTCTCCTGTGATTAATTGTTATTTGAGACAGTACAATAAAGATATCCGTATTGCAGTTACACTTTCGCATTTATGTCTATGGTTGTGCTTTTAAACTGACACGTTTTGAGGTTGTTATGACACAGCAAGTTTGATTTTTCTCATGAGCTTGGTCTCGGTTTTATAAATTTGGTCTTGTTCCGATCACTTGTTTGAATCAGTCCACAGTTTGGCAATACTTTGGCTCACTGCAACAATTGAGCAAAAACAGAAAAACTTTGGTGGTAGATGGTGAACAGTGACAGATTATATTGCCAGTAAGTTGACGATTTTGTAGAACGCATTATATAATTAGACTTACAATGCCTTCAAAAAACTACATAATTTGCAAGAGCAAAAACCCTAAAATATTTCAGCCAACATGTCCAAAAAAGAAAATCAGTTAGTAAATGTCACTAACAGGCAAATACAAGCAGCCAGCACTGTCTATAATCTTGTCAAGTCGAAACTGAGTCGAAAGTCGATTCGTTTATTGCCAAGCTGAGTAAAGTCATTTTGGTTTCAAGCAGTCAACTTCAGGTCAATTTAAAGTAGAATTCTGGTCAAACCGAGTCAAACTGCAAGCTAAAGTCAATCCCAGGTCTAATGCAATGTGATAAGCTCCACTAAGCTCTAGGCATATCACAATATGAGCTGGACCTAGTGATGTCATTGAGCTTGCAAAGAATATGTAATAAATAGGACACAATTAAAATTACTGATTCACAAAGCAACTGTTTCACCACAAATAATGGTACCATTTGATCTATGGCATGTCATCTGTAGTGAAAGCTATTCACAGTCAAAATTGGTCTGTTTTTGGCCAACCCTGTATTTTCCACTGCTGTCATCTAAAGATTCAGTAAACCAATGAGCTGACCAGTATGGTGTGTGGTAGCAGCTGGAGTACTAGTACATGTTGACGTGGTGAGCAGTGGTTTGACAGCAACTGCAACTGCGGTCAGCTGAGGCCTCACTGCACTAGATGTGGTTACCACAGACTTGACGGCATTACTGCTATTTACTGGCTGCAGCTTCTGCACTGGTAACACATTCGACTTCATGCCCAATCCAGCAGCACTGTGAACAGGTGGCTGAACACTGTGATTTGGTAGGAAACTTCTAGTTGGAGTTGCCATCTTGCCAGCTGTGACACTGCAGTCATTTGCAGTCTGCCAACAAAACAGTCACTACCAAGTCAACTATGATCAGACTGATACGTCACTAAGATGCACCAATACATGCTCAACAACAGTCATGCACACCTACGTCAGTGATCAAGCGGGAAAATGTTAATCTGGACAAGAACAATCAGCACTTAAACAGACCTCAATAACGAAACCTTTCTTGAACTTGATCATGACAGTCAGACTGATTATGTCATAGTAATATTATAAGAGTATTGGCCTATTTGGGTTAATGTACACTACAATTTCCAAGATAAACCCACAATACAGAAAAAAATCCTGGAAAGAAATAATCACACTCCACAGATAATAAAACTGTTCTTACAGTGAGCTTTGGATGACGCACATAAAACAGCATATAAGCCTCCTCACGCAAGACGTCAAGATGACTCACTGACATCACCTGCAACAGACGCCACTTCATGACATGCACTTCTCACAATCTATAACTGAATTAGCTCCATGTATTTGCTCTGTCAACTGTTAATTCAACTATACAGTACAAAAATGCGCAGTAACAATCAAAATATAATAACAGATGACATCATCAACACTGAGTGTTACTTCACAGTGCAGATCCACGCAAACACTGCAACAACTAATAGTGTGACAGTGTGTGTGTGTAGCTATGATTAAAGTTCACATGGCTCACAGAGAACTGTGTCAAACAACTAGCCATAGCCAACCAACCTGAATTGTGAAAGAAATAAACCTGTAAAGGGCATTACTGGGCAGAAATGTTAATACTATCTTGCCATTCCACACAGTCTAGAAGGCTGAGTTAGCCTAGGCACTACAGTTTAGTTTCCAGCCTGTGCCCGTGTATTGCAGTAACTTTCATCTTGTGTTAACATTTAGAGAACTCAGCTGGACTGTGGCATTACACGACATCTAGAATAAAGAGAACAACAGACCGTGGCATCGTTCATCTTGTACCAGTGTCCAGAAGGTGACAGTACACAGCAGTAATAGTGGCCGCTAGTCGTTGTCATGCCATAATGTACAAGTACAGCATAGAGCCTGTACATGACAGATGCATCGTTCACTTCTGTGACGAACGGACGCAAATCAAGTTGCAGCGGAAAGTTGAGATGACGATTCAGTTTGTAGCCAGTGCCACCGCCAACATATCGCTTCAGTTGCAGTGTCAGCACATTCGGTGGTCTATGGATCATAAACCTCTTGTATGCTCGCACCTTCTTCTGACAACTGACAACAACACTTAACTTGAGAATTTCACCAATCTGTACATGACAGGCAACTAGATCTACAGCTAGTATCACATGGTATGACAAATGCCACATAAGCTGAGTAGTCAAGCCAATAATGCAATAAGCAGAGTGTAAGCAAAAACTGAATCAAATCAAAACTCATCAAAACTACAATATATGCAGTCTAAAGAGCTATCAATTCCATTCTGCACAGTGAGCCCACTAAACATTTTGAAAAAATTGTGCAAATTTGTACCAAATTACTAGCATCTACTTTTAGCAAACATGCAAAAATAATACACAATATATAAATTCTATGACATGATGCCAGTGATGACAAACTTAGCAAACACGATATTGCTTTGGCACAGGCTTAATCATACATACATTATGCAAGATGTTGATACCACACAACAAGTTCGCTTGAATGACCTTGACTGATGTAATGAATCCTATATTGTTTTATTTCACGTTTTTTACTCAATGCTGTATAACTTTCAATGTCAACCATGTCAAACTCATTTGCCACGTGGCACCAAGACTGCCGACAGAGCGAGTGGAAGGGGACGTATGCTAACAAATGCTATGTAAGTGCAAACAAAATTGTGAGATGTACACAATCATGTAAAAGTTTGCAGATGTTACTGCAAAACATCTGAAGACCTGAGAGTTCAAACTGCAATGACAAAAGTAAATAGAAATAAAACTTAATATAACCCATTAGGGAACCTAAACTCCGGGCGCTCGCCCAAAGAGCGGAGCTCCTTTGAAGCGACGTAGAGATGAGAGGACACATGAATCAACGCGCTGAAATACGGTGGAAGGCTATGGTTGTATTCCGTGTCATTCAGATGGTTGACTCTTGGGCATAAAAGAGCAACGCAGGTTCCGAAAAGTCCAATTCATCTGTCTTCTGGACGGAAGAGGTGGTTGCCATTTGCCATGCCGTCATAGTAGAGCTTGCCGGTCGGCCCAGTCTCGGCAGTGACCTGAAAATGATTGCGATTCGTAACGAATTTAGAGCTAGCGAAGAGAGTCGATATCATTATTCCTTCGTGGTGATAGAAGCGAGCATAGGCCATTTGTCGGCTAAATCCTGTCCTATTTCCGCTGTTTTCGTTGCCCCCTTTTAGATACAGCCGTCTGTTTCGCCGACCTTCGGCAGCATCCAACTCTGTCAATCCTGGCTCATTTTCAAAATGGAGAGCAGCAAAAGACGTCATATACCGACGACGAATGTGTGTCCAAATTTCAGCTTCAGAGAGCTTCGCAAACTCGTGCAATGTCGATTTTTGTGGAAATTTTGTTACGCTTTTTCGTGACGTACTTCCGTCATTTTTATAAATTGCGCACTAGTCAGCGGCAACCTAGTACGCGCACACACGGGCGAGTTTACTATGGCCGCAGCCGGCCGGGCCGCCGACCCGCCCCAGGCTGCGCCCCGTATAACATAAATTGCACTGTTAATTTCCACAAATTTAAAAAATATGAAACCTTTCACAGTGGTATGAGTTTTCCTTATCAAGTATTTCACGCCGTGTGTAAGCATCCAGTGCTTGCTGCAGACTTGAAACATCCTAACATAATACATGATATCATATATCAGTCTCTTGTTGCAGATAAGTGACAATTTTATGCATGTAAACTGGACAGCAGTGCATACACAATTGTAACAATCAATTAACCCTTGTAACCTTACATTCAGCAAGCCAGTAGACAACGAGGATGGCGAGCTGCTAAATACCATATGCTGACCAAGAATTAATACCTATTTCTACTTGTCTTGTCAACTATTTCCTATAAGCCAGTGGGGGGATATTTCGGGAAACAACAAATGCAACACCAGTCTGCATACAGTGTGGTGGCATATTTGTGACACTTGGCGATACGTTCATCTCAGATATGTGTAGATCTTTAAACTTTGAGTCCCTGTCAGTCCGAGGATTTTCATCAAAGGTCAGCGTTCACAGTTATGCAATAGATCTGCTGTCAATCCGTGGAGCCGAAAAATTCTGCAGATCCATATCTGTATGCGGGAGTGTTTGCAGCCTGCACATCTCTGACTAAGCACAGAAAGTGGCGGTGGGTCAATGGTGCCCTACAGCAGTCCATTGTGTTCATATAGCAGTAAATATAGCAGCAAGTGGCATGTTTTAGCCAAAATTCGAAGAGCTGTAGCGTCAAAACAAGGACCAAAATCAACCAAGTAAAAAATTCGTTTTGTGTGTATGTTATTGCGGATGTTATGTACAATATTTCAGCATGTTCTAATGGGAGTGTGGATGCTTTAACATTTCACCTGCACTGCTCATTTTGGTGAACTTTATTCACACATTTTTGCCAGTTGCTAGCAATGCAGAGACAGGACCGTGCCAATTATCTCAGGAAGTATGTTAGACCTTGGCATGGATATGCATGGCAAATTCCAACGAAACCAGCCAAGCTATATCCATTCCAAGTCAGGTAGAACAGAAGTGTGACATATAGAGATAGACTGTGACAGAAAAACTGACTTTAAAGCCTGTCTAAAGCTAGTAAGCTTGCCAGTCAACAATAAAAGAAATGAATAAAACTGATTTTCATTCACTAACTGACATCTGAGTGACCACTGCAGAACTGCACTAATAATCAATACACAACAATCAGCTTGTGGCACAATTTTTTTTACCAACATCCTTGACAAGTATTGATTTAAGCACTAGGTCCACTGCTGGTCCAAGATGGCAGCCTTGGCAGTACTACTTACTGGTCATAATTTTTACGACTGTCTAACATTGTTAATGACAACAGGTTATGTAATATGTTAACCAATGAAAGATGTTAAAATTCTGACAACAGAAACTGTCAGTAAATGTTTTCTGTCATGCAGCTAAATAAGTACTATTATGTTTGTTTTTTGTTACTTTGTACCGAAATGTACTTTATAACTTTGGGCTTATAGTGAGCAAGAAGCATAATGTAAAAACTGATAATCTCTTAAAAGCAAACTAGAACTACATAACATGTAAACTGAACAGGACATCTGAATTCTAAGGCCAACCTTGATTTCTATTCTGACTGCAGTCAAAAAACCTGACCTTGCAAAAAACCACTACTGGATCAAATTTTACATGCTCCGCATGTGTACACTGTATGTGTTCAAATCAATATATGTTCATTCCTAGGCAGAATAGAGTCGAGTTAGTATGGAGTGAGTAACACCAGAGCCAGCACAGTCAGTACATACCTTCACTTCCAGACTGATGTCTAAAAATGTTTCATATGTGTTTGACACTGCCTTGCAGCTGTCACAAACCACTGCAGATTCCACACACATGTGCATCTATTACAGATTAGCGAACAACTGCTTTAGTTAATGCACAAAAGATGCTGCCAAAAACAGAAATAAAATAATTTCTATGCATCCTTGATCAAGTGGCAACTTTTATCTTAATATTTTTGGATTAATTTTCACATGTTTCAATTTAACTGTTATATTCAAATGTACAATTGTAATAACAGAACAAACCAACATATAACATAAAAGTAACAAGCCAAGTATTCATGTAATCTGGCATCATATCATAACAAGACAAATAAGAACATAGCATACCGTACTGTCACTAAAATAAATTTCCTTTCAGCCAAAAAGACAGAGCCAAGATCCAAAACTTATCAGTCTAATGCCTTCTACACTCAAGCAGAAAAAGAACTGTTTTCTCAAATATTTACATTTGTACTAGGTTAAAAATACAGCTACTGCCACATTTGCATTTTGAGGATGAAGAGTCAGTATTTTCCATGACATATGAAGAGACACACTCTACCCACAAACGTTTACACCAACATATGCATTTCTATTCTCGGAAATGCTCAATGCACACACAGCATCTTCAACAAAGATTAATATACCAACACACTTACACGAGCTTTAAGTTAAGTTTTCAATAACTTTTACATGTTTATATTTATAAACAAATAATTTATGTATAAAACAGTGTAAATCACTGAAGCATTCATCTTTAACAGTCATTAAAAACCATAAAGTAAATGTAGGCAGCATAATACGCCAGCAGACAGCTACTTGGAGTCTGCTAGCACCTGACAACTGCCAGAATTAATCTTGGTCTTGAACTAAATCCGTGGCTCACCTAACTTCAATCAGTCTGCACAATTAGCAGTGTTGGGAGTAGCTCAGACCAACTAACTACATGCAGCAACTCAAGTGTCAAGAGATTCCACAATGCTATAGCAATGGCACAATTATAATGTTCCACACTGTCGCTGCATGACGGCAGTTCTACTCTGATTGCAATGCCTATAATGTATGACAGCAATAAATTCATACTTACACTTAATAACTAAAATCAACATAATGAAAATAGCATGCGAAAATGACACGCTACTAACCAAACACTAATATCTGTGTGATAGTGATACTTGCCTTGACTGCGAAGGTATCCACCAAATATCTGATGCAGCAAAGATGTTTCTTGACTGAAGTGATCCAAGCTACAAAAAATAATAAACTTTTATGACGTTCTGGCAGCAATTTTTGTTAAGGCAAAAAATATAACAAAAAACTGCAACTTTCAGCCTCAACATAATAACCATGACATGACGACATGTTACACATGACCAACCGACCACAGTAAGTTCATTACAACATTGTGGCTCTAGTCAACATTCAACTTAGTGGTAGCCTATTTTTTAAATTACAGATTAAAACCAAATTGAAACAAAACCAGAGAAAGGCAAGACTGCATAAAATTACCCCTCCCTCCCCAATGAAACTGAAACATTTTATATCTGTCTCTCTGTCTCTATATATAGGCTTTATATCTTCTGCAGGCCACAACAGGCTGCCAGTAAAATAATAGAAACATGAATTAACAAATGCAATTTTACACAATGTAACACATGCCAAGAATGAATGTCTTACTGGTTAAGGTTGATCAACAGTCGTTTCTGCATTGCATCAACGAGACAACGAAGGAACTCGTGAGCATCTTCCTGTTTGTAACGCTCCATGTGTCTCGCAATCGCTAAACATTGCACATTCACAAACGTTCACACTGTAATCGTTAGTAAACATGCAACAATATACTAAGTTTTACTTCTATTTACCTTTGGAGAGGCCCAGTACTGAAGCCAAAATATGTTAAGCCCAATGTGCATTCCCAGAATAACCCAAGGTTATAGGAGCCTCTTACTGGTTCTTGTGAACTGTAGAAGAGTTGCTGGTTCACCTTACTGAGCTCCTTAGGCTCCATAAAGTATGCACCCATTCTGGAGGACCTAGCCATCATGTTGGTGTAGGCAATAGGGCATGTCAGATCCGTAACACTAACCGTGGACATGGTACGTCTACCACCATACAACCATTTCTGCTAAATATGTGAATCAATACTAGTAACACACAATATGTTCTACTTGCAAGCCTTGAAACACAGCCACGCACAATGTTGTACAAGGCAGAATGATAGACACTGTCTGAATTTAATATGCACTACAACCACACTTAAGTTATCATACAGACCTTGCAGGCGGTCAAGTATTGCAAATGGTTTGAGTGTCCTGCTGGCTGTGGTGAAACTCGTCACTATATGTCGTTGCATATTACACATAATGCACTGCTCAGGACATAGAATATCTTCTGTATAACACATACATATCCAGCCCAAATCAGTAGAGATTACACATTAATGAATAAACTGTTAGTAAAAACAGTATGTCTTGATGGCTTAGTGGTCCAGGCCATGTTATGGGCCACAGTGCCTACTGGGCCAACATGTAAATGTCTAACAACTCACAAGTGAAAAGTTCGACTTCTGGTCTGCGTGAGAAGTCAGTTAATTGATAGCAAACATGGAATGAGGTTAAAGTCTTGTACAGGTTCAGCCTGTGACAGTGTGTCCTTAATCAAATCTGTATTACAACTGAACACAAATTTTGTCATGCAGCATTAGGGTTGGGTCAATTTTAAAAACGGAAACGGAAACAGCAGTTTTGTCCGAAAACTGACCAAATCCAAAATTGCAGTACTAACTGTGGTGTGTGTTTGCGGCATTTTGTACCATGGACAAGGTAACTACAGGCTAAAAAATATTTTGGCAGTAACTCCCTTATTTGAAGAGATATTGCAATTTTGACGCAAAATCCTTGTCCACTATCACAAGCCGAGTTCAACGAGGGGTCACATGACCCAGGCGACCTTGACCTTCAAAATGCTATTTTGACTTATAACTCTTATTTGAAGCTATATTAAGGGATTTATGACTGAAAATAGGTTATACCACTATATCCAAAATCAAGATCAAGGTCACCTGGGTCATATGACCCCTTGTTGGACTCATCTTCTGATAGTACACACCGATTTATTAAAGGGGGTATTTTTGGTCAAAATTGTGATATCTCTTCAAATAACGGAGTTATGGCCAAAAACATGTTTTTGGCAAGTAAGTAACTCAAAACCGAACCGAACTGGAAATTTAAAAAGTGGAACCGACTCAACCCTATGCAGCATTCAGACATCAGAACTTACATTATGACATATGACTAGTGACATGCAATTCAAGAACACGTTAATTTTATTTAATTAATAGAGCTCACAGTATCCAAAATCTGCATCATTCCAGTATCATCTATGTAATATGCAATGTGTAAAAATGTAAGCCTGATACTTACTTTTGTGTCCCTCAAACATGAAGTAGTTAGCCAAAGGAGGAGTAAATGTTAAGCATTGCAAAACAGAGTTGAGAAAACATGAATTGCCAGCATTCCACAGGCCAACCGGTTCCCTCTTTGGTATTGCTTCGTGCCAATTAACACATATTTTCTCACGTGGATAAAGTACCACTGCTGGGTTTTGTAATGAACTGGCAGCTGCCACCAGTGTGCCATTGGAATATGGTTTAGGAACAAAAGATACCGAAGAAGTTTCTTTCACATCAATGCTCTTACACTCCTTGTGCATAAGCTGCTGTGAACATGCGGCACCACTGACAGCATGAAAATGACTGCATGTTGAATTTGTTATCTTTGACACAGACATGGCACTCATGCTGACGTTACCCCTACTGGGGTACGACAATGGGCAACCACCTCCAGCCAGACTCATTGGACTTTGTCATAAAGCAGGAAACTGAAACAATTCGGCAGATAACTCTATCTTCAGAGAGTAGGCCTAGTTCTGGAATATCCTGTCTGCAAAGCACACAGTTTAAGAAATGTTAGTAATTAAAACAAATCATACCCACAAAGCATGCTCTATTGCCAGACTGCTGCAGAATTAGTAACAAAAAAAATTATAATTAGCCACAATGAGTTTAAGCCATGTAGTGTTCAATCGATGTATAGTGATATCGTACGATATATAGGCCTACATTTGCGCCATGACAGACATAAGTCGATGTATAGTTGTAAGTGGCCCGACAGTTGACAGTTATCAGCATTACTTTTATTGTATTTTAGTTTTAGTTCTTCTTTAATTGTGTTCATTGTGTTACCATGTAATTTCTATAAGTTTTATATAACTTGTGTCAATCCAGCCTCTGGCTGCAATACCAAATAAACCATTCATTCATTACTTGCTTCGCTTTTCTCTCCCACTTTTCAGAGAGTGCCGCTGATCTCAGCCCTCTGAATAACACCATTACGCCGCCTCCATCAGAGGTTATCCCGTATGAGTTCACCATCAGCCAAGCGGACGTTGAGTGCAAGCCGAGCCAGATCAATGAACACAAAGCACCGGGATCTAATGGACTTCCTAACTGGTTGCTGCGCGACTTCCCTACTCATCTCGCAGACCAGCATGCGCCATCTACAATGTGTCAGTGCGCGAAGGAGTCGTTTCGGTGGAAAGAAGCGAACGTCATTCCAGTGCCAAAAGTGCACCCTCCCCGGGCCACTGAGGCTGATCTGTGGCCAATTTCCCTTACAGCCGCTATTGGAAAGGTGCTGGAGTCATTTGTCAGGTCGTGGATCCTGGAGCGAGTGAGCAGCAGACTTGATGACTGTCAATACGGTGCCCTTAAGCAACGTTCAACGACGCATGCCTTGGTCGACATACTACATCACTGGCATGCTGCTGTTGATAGGGGCCAGTCGGTACACGCTGTCTTTGTCGACTTCGCCAAGGCCTTCGATCACGTTGACCACACCGTTCTTGTCTCCAAGTTGGTCGCACTGGAACTGCCTGACGTTACTGTAGACCTGCGCCTTCCTACGACATAGACATCAGCGCATGAAGATCGGTAACATCCTGTCTGACTGGCTGCAGGGATGCCGTAAGGGTCTTACCTCAGGCCACTGACGCTTGTCATCTTGATCGACTCAATGCGGCCAGGCTGTCTGACTCATAAATTTGTCGACGAACGATGATGACTGAGATATTGAATACAAGTCGGTGGTCAGCAACATTCAGTCTCTCATTGACAAACTTGTACAGCAGGCAACTGAGACAGGCATGATTGTGAACAACCGCAAGACAAAAGAAATGCTAACCGGTTCAATTCTCAAAGATTCGCCCGCCGCTGTCTGTCACTCTGAGTGGTACACCTGTGGAACTGGAACGAGTTACGACATTTAAGCTGCCAGGAGTGCATGGAAACCAGCTGTCACTACAAAGCGCCATCTTGCAGCAGAGATGTGCGAATCCTTGAACTCTGAGTCCGCGTCAGTCCGAAATTTTCATCAAAGATCAGCATATGCATCTACAGCATTATGCAATCTTAGGTCTGTAGTCAGTTCACATTTGCAGATGCAGTTCATTACTTGTTCAGTTATTAGCTATTACTTGAGCAACAGTGGCAAATAACGTCCCTGTGATACATTGCCACTCGCTGTCAAAGCATTGAAATTAATCTTAGCTTTTCAGAGACTCTTAGCATTCATTCAATGGTGTCACTGTCGCCAGCTAATCCACAGCTGATGTCAGTGTGTGGATCAGCAAAATTTAGCCATCCATAGTCCACACACCTGTCCTGTAGTCATAGACACTTGTGTGACTGATGCAGACTGCCAGATGACCAGGAAGACGACGAAGAGGAAGAGACCACCAACAAAGTTATGCCACTGTTAGGTGATTAGGCCTACACATCACTGGTGGGTTTTTTATGTTTCATTCAAGCCAGTCAGGGGCTCTATTCACAAAAGGCTGTACGCCAGTTGTATAACATGGATACAATGCCGTTACATATTCACGGCGCAGGTCGCACGTACGACTAGAGATGAAAAAAAACATGTTTTTTTGAACCGTGTTTTTTTTGCTGTTTTAAAACAGTTTTTTTTGTTTTTTTTTTGTGGCCATTACTGTGTCAACATTCAACACTTGTTTTGACCGTTTAAATATGATTGACGCAATAAATTATCCTATGGATGAGTATTTAATGTATTAAAATGATTCAGCACATAGCAACTGATGA
>Ga0126335_1000325_pt1 | contig 22405 bp, 11 predicted proteins | sample OlaspJWI45metaG_FD_108409 | JGI IMG/M metagenome (GOLD analysis project Ga0126335, IMG submission 108409) | Marine gutless worms symbiont microbial communities from Oahu, Hawaii - Olavius sp. 1 OAHU.JWI-45 metaG | ecosystem: Host-associated > Annelida > Digestive system > Unclassified | place... | reverse complement strand
TTCGGTACACTGTCGGACATGGTGGCCTCCTTCCCTGGCTAAATGTTTGGTCTCGCAACCTTTATTTAACCATATCGAGGCCACCGCCTCAAATGTGCGAAAAATATTATACGTTATGGGTCAGTTCGGCAGCCGTTCAGTATAGTAATAAAACAAGGGATAGGGTGTTATCCAAATCACTTAATTACAGTTAGTGATCAGTCTCGCCCGATAGTTGATCAGCGAAATGCAGGAGGGAACTTGGTTGCCAGTAACCAAGTCTTGCGGGAATAAATCAGAAGGCGACAATTTTGTCAATGGATGGTTTTTGGAATTACAACTATATTTGAAGTGAAATACTTATTGCACAGTTTATTGTGCAGGTAGGCACTGAATTGTGTGCAAAACTCATATTTTCGGTAGGTAGTGGGATGGTTACCGGAAAAAATAGTAAAGGAGTACTGCGGCACATCACCCCCTCCCGGCCTCCCCCGTCAAGGGGGAGGAGTTGGAAGAACTTCGTGCGGAAGATTATCGTTTCATGATGCTGCAGATACAAATCGAAAAAGGGTGTTCGCACTTTTTGCGAACTCCCTTTTAAATTCACTTCTCTTCTAACTGGCAACATCAAAAGTTGGCGTTTCCTATCCGCCATACCGGTAAAAGCTGGTATCTATAGAATTTCAGCCAAGGGACTGGATCCCGGCCTGCGCCGGGATGACAGGCCATAGATAGTATGAGGCCTTGGGTGCCGGCCTGCGCCGTGGGGACAAGTCATAAATATGGACAAGGCCTGGTTACCAGCCTGCGCAGGGATGACGATCAAATTTAACCGACTCATCTTCTACTTGTCTATTTATCTCTCCTCTCCACGAGCAATCTTCTTCTGCGCAATCGGGCCGCATAGAAAATGCCCACTAGCATCAAACCAACCAACAGGATCAAGAGTATTGCTTTCTGGGCCGCAGTAGCGTGAATGGCCACGTAACTGACTGCTACTGCGGGTGCCAGGAGAATACGCGCGATTGTCCGCAGCGTATCTTGCTCGGCAATGACATCCGCCACCGGTGGCGAGTAGCGGTAGTAATTCTCAACAAACCACTTCCCAGCCCGGTTGGGCAGCAGGTAGACATCCCGGAACTGCCGCAGGATGTGAACGTGCGGCTCCAGACGGGAGCCGTAGGCCGCCGTGGCAATGAAGCAACCACCGCCGCCACCACCTCCAAAGGCCCCTGGCGCTTCCGGCTCCCCGGGCCCCGTCGGCGTCGCGCCTGAATCGGTAGTCACTACCCCAATTCCGAAAGCAGAAAGATGATCCACCCAGAAGGTTACCCATCCGTTTACGTAATCGGTCAAGATGACCTGCGAAGTTGGGACCGAATTATAGCTACTATTGACCAAAGTATATATAGAGTCGGACTGATAAATCAACATCTGGCCCGCCTCCAAAGACCCTTCCGGGACTTTCATCGGATCAAAGGACAGCGTGATCTCGAGGCGCTGCAGATCGCTATTTGAGACAACTTGGCCGTCCAAACCAGTCATTACAATTTCTACAATTTCAGAACCAGTAATGACAGTGCTGATACCAGCCGAGGTGGGATCTGCTTCAATGACAGTCACAACGACTTGGTCGACAATCTCGCCGGTTAGACCGCCAAGCGGCAATCTGATCATCACATTACCGATTGTGGTTGTCGATCCGATGATCACGGGATCCAGGAGAACCTGCGATTGGGGCGCAGTAGATGCTTTGACATAGGTATGCACCAGTGTTTCCGGAGTGCCGGTGTAGACATTATTATCCCCGGTGATGTCGGCGGTCACCGTCAGCGTGAAGGTTTCATACGTGCCATGTTTGAACGTCCAGGCTGAGTTGGGTCCATCCCAGGTGAGTGTCACGGGCGTACCGCCCAAAAGTACTTCGATCTCGGTGGCGACACCATCAAAAGTCTCCTGGGTGACGGCCCCGGCTTTGGCGGTGATGGAGACATCCACGCTATCCGGGACACCATCGGCCGGTATGCTGGTGTCCGCACCCGGCACAGCGCTTATCGAAATGGTGGTTCTGGGTGTCATCGTAAGATTGGCAGTCTGGGGCAAAGGACCTACCACAGTGGTCGCGGAATCGTGGTAGCCCTTCTTGTAAGCTGTAACGGTATATGAGACGCCCGGCCCGACGTAGGCCAGCGGAACGGGTAGAGAGTAGCTGCCGTCCGCCGGATTGACCGGTGTCCGCACCGGGACACCCTCGCCGTCCAAGATGGGGGCGCCATCCGCGTTCGCAGAAACCACTACCGCCGTAGTGTCCTCAAAGGGGAAGCCCTCACCGGTCAAGGTTACCGTACCGTTGATGGCATCGGTGTTGGGCAGGCCTTCCAGGACGACCTGGGAGCCCAATTCCTCACCCGTCACCTCTTTGTCTACATGACCATCGGCCGTAATGAAAAAGCGGTAGATAACGCCCGGTATTTTCCGGAACGTGGTGGGGGCAAAGTCGAAGGATCCGTCGGCCTGGATCGGCGTAGTAATGGATGGCTTGTGTTTGGCTGTCAATTTACCGTTCAATAGGGACAGATCGATTACCGTCAGATCGGAGGAGACAATGGCACCCATCCCACCGCTGAACGTAACCACCGGGACTACCTGGTGATAAAGGGTCTTAATGGAATCCAACCCGGCCGCCTTCAAGCGGTCGACCTCCGGATCTCCCAGCGTGTCATCGAGCGTGACCACCACCTGAAATGTCTTCAGTTCAGGGATGCTGGTGTTAAAGTCAAAATCGTTCGTGTTGTCGGTGGTATTCGTATCCAAGAACGCACCGCAGCTGTTGGTCACGGCCGCACCTTCCAGATCGAGGGCACTGTACATGTAGACGTTACCACCCGGCCCGCCGGTCACAGTGAAAGTGACGTTTGGATCCACACTTTCATGAATGCCATCCAGAGGAGCGATCTTCATGGGGATGCGCACGTAAAACACGAACAGGCGACTGGCGATTTCGCTGTCAACCAGTGTCACCTTGTAGACCCCGGCCCCGCCAGCGGCAAACAGCACGTCCGGATCAATGACCAGGGTGGTGACATCTGTTGCGGAAGCGCCGGCCACCGAGTCGCCGTTCCAGTCCTCCACCGACCAGTCGTACAGGCGGGTGGGATCGGGCACAGCCAGGTTTGTGGTCTGCCCCAGGGTCAACAGCGGATAGGTGATCGGCTGGCCCTGGGTATAACCGGTGGGCAATCCTGGCACCGTGAGAAACGGATCCACTATGGTCAGCTGCGCCGACTGCACCGCGATAAAGGCCGGGGTAGTTGTATCGCCGAGCAGTACCGGAAACGCCTGCCCCAAATTGTTCCAGTCGGCCGAAGTATTGTCTACGGCACCCACCAACACGGGGACCTTGGTCCGGGTGTCGCTACCGGCATCGAAGAGGCCATTGCCGTTGCTGTCCGTGCCGTAGCCGGCCGCCGGATTGAAAACTTCAGACCGGGTCAATGAAAATTCAAAGATCGTATTCGCGGCTACATCTGGTTTCACGGTAAAAATCACCGTGAAAAGGGTAGCTGGGACCGAAATCGTATTGGCCCCGCCATCGTTTATGTCGACGGCTGCACCACTAATGTAGAGTTTACCCGGCTCGGCTGAATTTACACGATGATCTGTGGAAAAATCAGGATTGCCGGCCGGAATCAGGGAGAAAACGACATCGCTCTGCGGATCGGCAACCGCCTCTGCGGTAGTTACTGGCGGGATCAACACGGCCGGGTCGTAGTTGAGTGTCAGGGCACACCCCGCCACCTGGCTGCTGTCGTCCAGATTGATGTGGACCTTCACCTTCTCATCGGGCAGGAACACCGTCTTGCTGGTATCGTCGAGGCCCGTGATGTCCAAAGACAGCGTATAGGCGCCGACCGATCCCGGCCAAGCCACACTCACGGCCAGTATCAGGCAAAGAAGCATCGATTTATATGTTTTGGATCGCATGTCGCCTTCTCCAGTGCTTGCGATTTATAGCTGATTCAGTACATACCGGCCTTACAACCCGGCTTCCCGGCGAATGGCATGGGCGGCCTCCTCGAGGCCAACCTTAAGGTCACCGTTAATGTCGATTCCCGCCGTGAGGCACGCTTCGCAGATTTCCGGTCCGCCACCGGACACGATTTGCATGGCTGCAACCGAATCAGTTAGGTCTACCCTGTTATCACAGGTCACATCACCGACAATGGTCCCAGCACTACACACCGCAAAATGTGCATTGAGTCTACCACTAGTCAGCACAACGCCTGTCAAGTTAGTGGCTTTTTCCACGGTATTCAAAACTGCTGTCTTCAACTCTGAGTAAAACCAGCCCGGTTTGCGGGCCAATAGCAGCCCGGCCGTCCCCGCAACGAACGGCGTGGCCATAGAGGTGCCACTTTTAAAACCATAACCACTGGCACCTACCGTCGACAAGATTCCTTCACCGGGTGCCATGAGATCTACGCTAACCGGCCCAAAATTCGAAAAGCTGGCCAAGGCGCCGGTCGGCATACCTGCGGCCACTGATATGATATTATCGAGATTGTAGCTAGACGGATAGTGTGGAGATAAATCCGTATTCAAGGGATTGTTGTTGTCGTCTCCGTTCCCGGCTGCACATACCACCAGAATCCCGGCATTGCGCAAATTTGTTAGGACCAGATACTCAATCGGATCAAAGCCGGGCCCACCGAAACTGCAGTTGACAACTCTGGCCCCGTTGTCAAGAGCATATTGATAGGCTGCAATAACATCAATGGATGCGAGCGAACTGCCATTGTCCGCAAGGACTTTTAAGGGCATAATCTGGATATTCCAAGCCACTCCGGCGATCCCGGATGCGTTGTTCCCGAGGCCACCAAGGATACCGGCCACATGGGTGCCGTGGCTGTCGCTGTCCCCGTCCAAGGGATCGGCATCGGCGTCGCTGGGATTGGCGGCGCTGCTGCCGGCAAAATCCCAACCGCGGATATCGTCTACAAAACCGTTGCCGTCATCGTCCAGCCCGTTACCGGCAATTTCGCCCGGGTTGGTCCAGATATTGGCAGCCAGGTCCGGATGCAGGTAGCGCACACCTGTATCGATCACCGCTACCACTACCTCGGCACCACCCGTCGTGAACGCCCAGCCTTCGGGGGCCCGGCTGGCTCCAAGGCCCCATTGGCTGCCAAAGAACGGGTCGTTCGGGGTGACGTTCGGGTAGCGCAAGGTATGCCGGCCGGCAATATCGACGAGGTCTGAAGCCCGGTAGAGCGCCAGGGCGTTTTCTTCGTCAAGCCCGGCCTTGATCTTGACCCGTTCAATCCTCAGGGCCGGTACCCGGCTGAGCACTTCACTGCCGAAAGACGCATGCAGGGCGGCGATCTTCTCCGCCGGAACCGTTTCCTTGAACCGGACCAGGAGTTCGCCGTCTAGATAGGCCGGCCGACGACCGTTACGCGTCGGAGGCGGTTTGTTTATCAGCGGCTGGGCAGGTGGCGATGTCGTGTGTTTGGGCTTGTCCTGACCGGCAATGATATGCACATCGCCATGGGCGGGTTTATCCCCGCCGAACAGTCCGGCCCGGGCGAGCGTATAGGTCTTCCTCTCGGGATGATAATCGTAGACAAACGCGCGACTGGCGGCCAATCTTTTTAAAACTGTTTCGAAGGCCACATCCTGAAGCTGGAGAGTAACGGCTGCCTGCAGCTCAGCGGCAGTGAGGCCGGTTGCGATCCGGATACCGGCCCGATCGGCCATGGCTTGCAGCACGGTCTTCAAAGGCACCTTTTCGGCGTGCAGCGAGATCCGGCTGTTTTTCATTGTGATAACCAGCGCGCCCTGATCGGCATAGAGGGCCGGCGGCGCTTTCCAGGTAGACCCCACCATGGCAGCCAGTGCCAGTCCGGCCGTCAGCAGGCCGATCTTCGCGCCGGCGCGCAAGGGCCGCTTAGCAGTTCTCCCGAATCTGCCGGCCGGTTGCCTGTTTATGGTGGTTTGTCTGTGCATCATCTATTTCCAATTAAACGCTTTTTCTCAGCGGTGCCGCAGCAAGTTGCCATACCCGCCGGGTATACAGGCGCCAGGCCGACCCGCCAACCGCATCGGGAAACACCTGACGCATAATCTCAAGCCGGGGAAAGAATGTTTCCCAAACAAACTGCAGCCGACCGCGCCGCATGACAGCGGGATAAAGCACCAGGGTGCTCCAGCGCGGAAGGCCCCCCCTTTTCTTTCTTTGGCGCAGGACCCATTTTTCCAGGCCGCTCAGTGGATGCGCCCCTTGAAAACGCCGGGCCACATCCGGGAAGCGCACGGCCCAAAGTTGATCGAGCAGATAGAGCAGTTGGGCCAGGCCGCGGGTCTGTCCCAGTAAAGCCGCCCGGCCGATAAGCCGGTGCCAGTCGCCCCGGTCGAACCGTTGCAGGAGCAGGCGGATATCCAGCAGCCAGACCAACCGCTCCACATTGTGCTTCAAGGCGTGCAGCCACAGGTAGAACACCTTGTCATAGCGGTTCAGCCGCCGGGCAAGGCAACCGCCGACCCGGAAGGTTTCCGCTTCCCCAAACAACCGCTCCTGCCCAACTGCCAGCAGGTGCCGCCGGGCGGCAATGCGGTCCGCCCCGAGCAGATGGGTGTGGATGTCCACCACCGTGTTGCCCTTTTTCAAAGTCTGGGGATACAGCCGGCTCGGCCGGTATCCGCACGCCTGCAACAGCTTGCTGAAAGCCTCAAGATTTTCGGGCAGCACCCAAACGTCGATGTCATACAACGGCCGCAGTCCCGGCTGGGCATAAAGATCTTCCGGCAGGGCCATGCCCTGTAAGACTACCGCCGGCACTTTGTTTTGGGCCATCCGCACCGCCAGGTCGATCAGCTCAGCCCGCAAGCGCAGCTCATTTTGAACCGCGTGGTAGTAGGTCTGGATCAACCGACGGGCCAACCGTGTGCCCAGTACCGCCAGGTCTCCGGTCTTTTTAAAGCGACGGTATAAAAGGCCCGCCAGACCTTCGCCGGCGGCCCGGTACACCAACTCGGCCGGGTCGGTCAGCGCGGCCACCTGCGCGGTCAACCGATCATCCACGTGACCACTGGCAAACTCGGCGGCCAAGGCGGTCAATATGCGGTCTATGTCGGGTTGCATCCGTCGTATGCTCCTGTTGTTATCTTTCTCAATCCGGCCTGGTATCCAGATCCGCCAGCGGCATGATCAAGGCCGGATCTCCCAGCAGGTTATAAAGCCCTACCAGGAACTTGTCGCCCGAATTCAAGTGATAATCGCGCAATGCGTTGAGAATCAAATCTCCCAGGCGGGTGTCCGTTCCGACCGCGTTGGTCATCTGGTCGGCGAATTCCTCATTGAGCCAAACAGCCTTGGCGTTGACGGACAGGCCGGTGGGGGCCCAGACGGCAATCGCCCCGCCGGTCGGCCATTTCACCAGGGCTTCGCCCAGGGCGTCGATGCCAGGCAGCGCAAAATTGCCGACAATACAGGTCAGCGCCGCCAACAATGGACGCTGGCCGGCATTGGTCAACGACGGCAGATCGTTCAGGGTCAGCAGCCCGACACCGGCCAGACGGTCATACCCCCCGTGGCCAATGTAGTTGACCAAGAGGGTACCGGCATTCAGTTGGCCGATTACATCCACGTTGGTCCCACCGTCTTCCTGGTAAACCGTGCTGGTATCGAATCCCAAGGGTAGACGGCCGGCCACGCCGGCACTGTCGGCCTTGAAATCACTGGTCTCCCCGGCATACTCCTGTGAACCGGCCACCATCAGGGCCCGCTGCCGCCAAGGACCGCTGCCGTTTTCAAACGCCTTGATCTGGTTGATCATGGCAGTCAACTCAGCGGCGGAAGTCGCCGGGAGGCGTCCCAGCGCCATATCCGGCACTCCGTCATTGCCGCTGACATCCGCCAGCAGTTGATCACTGGCGAACAGGCCGTCCGGCGTTCCCGTCATCAGGGCCGGGATATAATTGTCATTTATGGCCAATGTATTCTTGTAGTCATAGGTTCCATTCCCGGCCAATACGACATATTGCGGCGCCTGGGCCCAGTTCTGGATAGCATACTGCAGAAAGACCCTTATGGCCTCCGGTCCGGGAATGCCATGGTTGAATTCGTCGACGATGTCGGTCCAAGCGACCACCCGCCCGGTCAAACCCTGGGCAATCCGGTAGTCAACAAGCTCCTGAGCGGCGGTAGTAAAAGTAGCCGGGGCAATAACCAGGTATTCATATGCATTGCCGGTATCCCGGAGATCTGTATCGTTGACGGCAGTCACCACCGGAGGCACACTCGCGGTGTTCGATACGACCACATAGTACGGAGACGTGTCCGTAAACGGTTCGAAGGTGACCCGGTAATTGCCGGCCGAATCGTCCACCCGCGTGGTCGTTATCAAACGCGGCCGATCGGGATCGCCCACATCCAGGACCTGGATGCCGGTTGAAGAAAACCCGGATACGGTAACCGCTGTGTGGTTGTCGCCCTGCAGAGCCAAATGATTGCCAACCGCCACCATGGTCCGAGGGTACTCGATGGAAATGGCATCGAGAACTACGCGACTGAAGGTGACGCCAGCACCCTTATTGGCCTGCAAAGTGAAAAAGTCCGTACCGTCATTCTGGAACCCAATCGCAACCGGATCAATGTCATTGATTTCTAGCGTATAGGCATTTACGCCGTTCCACTTTGCTTCCCCAACGGGGGTGCCATTCAATGTTACGACCACATGATGGTCACTATCGGCGGCATCATCATTGGTTCCGAAAAGATGTACCGTCATGTTAATGGATCCCTGTCCACTCCATCCTTGAAGCGTAAATAGACTCCCCAGGTCGTCACTGATGCTGAATAAGTCATTTACATTGCGGACATCAGTTACATTGTTGATAGTGCGTTCGTCACCTTCAGCGATCATGTAATTCCAAGACCAGTAGTCCACAGCTGGATCATTGAAACGATCAGTTAAGGGAACAAAATTCTGTTCCAAGTGCAATATTTCCGCGAAGCTCTGGACAGAGGCCGACGGCTGGAGGTCGCCCGAGTTGTCCGCCGGCGTCCGCACACCCTCAAGTGCCTGCAGGCCATAAAGGGCCTCGGGCAGACCGGCCCGGGCATCGCCATTGACATCGGCCCCGGAAGCGGCATAGTCCGGCCGCACACCGGGGACGATCACACCGTCTACCGTTTTAAGAGCGGCGGCGACATCCGGGGCATCGACCCCGCCGGTGCCGGTCACATCACCCACGGCATCGCCGGGTTCCATGAGCAGACCGGTGCCGGGTCTGAGCCAGTAATAGTTGCTAGCCGTATAGAGGCTATCGCTACCGGTGCCATAGAAGTAAAGACCTGCATTGGCCGCGGCCGGCAGATACGGCACCAGGCTGCCGTTACGGGTCAAGGCCAGGTTGCCCAGGCCGATGGCGGTGATCACGTCTGCTTCGGTCATGCCGGTCAGCAGATCGGCAATCTGGACCGCGCTCAAATAGTAAAGGCCTTCGGTTGTGATGCTGATTTTCAGGGCATCACCAGGCGTTGGCGCCGCCAGGAACCTTAAAGCGGCAAACGTTCGGGTTACCGTTTGGGGCAGCCCGTTGGGTGGGTGCGCGTCCCGGTGAAAGTCGGCGGTCATAGCCCCAAGTGCGGCCACTTTATCCGGGGCGGTGCCTACGGTGACCGTAAAGGGGCCATAGCGGTTAAGTTTGCCACGGCTTTCAATCTCTTCCAATTGATAGGTTACCCGATCGCCCTGAGCCACACCAGGATCGGCCAAACGATAGATGCCCCCCTGGAGATGTCCCAACAGGCTGGGTACGGGCCGCTCGTTCACCGGTTCATAGTCGCCGGTAGCGGTGTTCAGACGCAGCAGGTTAAAGGCCGCCGTACCCACTTCCGAGGCGGTCTCCCAGTAAACGATGCTCTGATCCGCCTGGCGGCAAGCCCCGAAATCGGACAGGACCACCTGGGTAGCGATAAAGACCTGGGCACTGGCGTTGTCGCGGCCGGGATCGGCCGGATCCGCATAGTTCAACTGGAGCTGAGGAGTCGTGCCAGCTTCGACATACAAGGTTTCAGCCGCTGTGGGCGGAGTGACCGTACCGCAACCATCCAGCAGGGCACTGCAGCAATTGATTTCCGGATCCGCGCAGGAAACCAGCGGCAATTGTGCAAAGGGTCGGCCGTCGCTGTCATTGGCAAAAATACCGGTGTTCGGTCCGGTTTCGTAGAGCGTAATAATGTCCGTGAATCCAGTCACGGAATTTACGGTGGTCACCGTCACGGTTTCGATGGCGCCCGGGTTGGCGTTGCTGGCCGGATCGATGACCTCCAGCTTGTTGACGAACACGCCTGTGTTAGCTCCGGTTTCATACAGGGTCATCACCACGCTGTCAGCCGTATCCGGATTGGTGACCGTGACTTGCAAACTTTCAATGGTGGTCGGATCTTCGTTGCGATCCAGGTCGGCAACCTGGACAAAAACCTCTTCACCGGCGGACCAGTCGATGCTTGGGATCGGGGTTCCGGTCGCGTCGGTGAAATTGGGAACACCCAGGGTGCGTACCTCGACGGCCGCCGTGGCCACGGCTGTATCGGTAAAACCGTCTGCGGTGACCTGTACCGTATTAAACAAAGGACCCGGGGAGAGTGGGTTGTCGATGCTGGCCGTGAAGGTAACCGTCAGCGATTCACCCGGCAACAGGCTGTAACCGTCGTCGGCGATTACCAGGCCGGGCGGTGGGTTCCCGGGCGCGGTAACCGTGTTGCCCGCGCCCATTCCTGAAAAATTGATCCCCTGCACCCAGACCGGGAAGTTCTGCCCGGAGCGGGTGCGCTCCAGGCGCGCTGTATCGTCGGCCACATAATGGGCAGACAAAAGGGGTCGCGGATAAGCGTTACCGGTACCGTTCTGGCCGTTGGTCACGTGGGCCATGCGCCAGCCGGTAGCATCGTCTACTGTCACGTCTACGCTGACGGCGCCGCTGTCACCGTCCGGCTTGAAGCGGTAGTCAACGGCCATTTCCGGATGCGTCAGCGTGTAAACTTCGAAATCCACGGCTGTGCCGCCGTATTCCGTGCCCACGGCCACGGTGGATTCGCTGGCATTCTGGTTGACCCCGTCGCCCAGGGTAATCAGGACGCCCTCGCCCCCATCGCCGATGCCGTTGTCATCAGTATGTCCGGTTCCCCAGACCCAGGTATTGGCCCGGGTCACTGCAGTGATGGCCGCTGTGTTGTATTCGCCGACGGCATTGGCCCCGTTGCCGCCGTTGGTGCCCTGCACCCTGACGCGCTGGACATTCCAATTGCCGCCCCATTGGGTCACCATAACAGTTGTGACAGCAGCCCCCAGTGTCGCGCCACCAGCATCACGGGTCCAATTGATCTGGTCGCCGAGCGATGGATAGAGCCGCGAGAAACAGGTGGGCATATCGGCATTGCTGGTCACGGCCGTGAGACAACCGGCTCCGTTCATGCTGCCGAAAAGTACGACCTGATTGATGTCGGACCAACCGATGGCCGAATTGTCAGTCCCCGTGGTTGCCCCATCCGCCTGAATAAGTTCTACTACGTCTAAGAGCTGGAAAGCATCGGCGTGGCCGGGTTTTAAGGATTCAACCACGGTGACCACGCCCACCCAATCATTTAAAACATTGCCCCTGGTAAGCAAAATGGCATCCGGCCGCGAAAGGCTGTCCAAATCGCCGGTACCGAATGGATCTGCCGTGATAGCGGCGTAGTTCTCATCGGGACCAACGTTGCCGGTTGAGGTCCCGTCGCCGGCGCTGCCCTGGACAATAACGAAGTAATGCGGCTTGAGATCATGGTTGAGTACCAGTTCGTAAGTCGTGCCGGTGAATTCTCCGGCGCCGATATAGTACTCGGTCACTCGGATAGGATGATCAGGGGCGGTTACTTCGGTGCCGGGTGGGTTTTCGAAGGTGACACCGACCGGCAGGATGTCTGTCACCTGTACATTGCGCACCACACCATCGGAGCTGTTGGTTACGGTGATAGTATAGTCCAGTTCGTCATCGGTGTTGTCCCCAGCGTAGTAATAATCACCCGTGACATTGACAGTTTTGGAAACCCCGACGGCCAGGATGTTGACAGTGTCGGTAGCAGAATCGTTGGAGGGATTATTCTCCCCTACCCCAGGGTCTACCGTCGCCGTATTCTGGATCGTGGACGGTGTTGTGCCGCTGGGTCCTACCAGGACAGTCATCGCAATGGGCGGCAGATCGAAACCGGCCGCCACGGGCGAACCGGGGCTGGCCGGATAGGTCCAGGTAATGATTGGGTTGGCCGCCGTATTGACCGACCAGCCGGTGCCTGTGCTGCTCACGTAGGTCATGCCGGCTGGAATCGTGTCGGTCACCACGATGTCGGCCGTCTGGTCCTCGGGACCGTTGTTGGATACCCGGATGTTAAAGGTCCCGTTCTGGTCATAGGTGAAGGTATCGGTATGGGTCTTGGAGATGGACAGATCGGCCCCGCTCACAGTGGTCACCGTGATGACTCCCAGACCGATATCGGTCACGGTGCCTTCCGAACCCTCGGCAGCCGTCACGAAAGCAGTCCAGTTGTCCACCTCGGCATCCACGGGAAAGGTGTAGGCATACTCGTACGTTTTGGACTCCGCGCCATTGTTGGCTACCTCGGTCATGACGCCGTCATTGACTTGGATGGTCCCCAGCGAGTCCACCAGGTCGAGGGTGGCGCCGGTGATGTCAGCAAAGCCGAAGGGGTCGCTGACTGTACCCCGAATATATACGGTGGTGCCGGGCAAAGCCGTGGTAACGGTAGAACCCCCGGGGTAGACCGCATCATAGAAAGAGACATTGTCCACCTGGACGATTGTGTTGGAGTTAAGCAACACCTGGGAGCGGGTGTTCAGGTCGCCATCCGGGTGGACGGCTACATCGCGATCAACGGCCGCCACCCCACTTACCTGGTAGCTGGCCAAGGTCAGGGTGATGGCCGTGCCGGCCGGCAGGACGATCTCACTGGTGCCTGCATTCCACACACTGGAACCGGTATCAATAGGCACGGCAAAATTGTACTGCTGGGCCGTGGTAGTCATGTCTGTGATCTCGGCCGGTGACAGGAAGGTACCGATATGCGCATTGACCGCACCGGTAGCATCCAGGCGCATGTACATCCGGCGCCAGGTGTTGCCGGGCGGCTCGATTCGTGACAGCCAGAGGATTAAGGGAATATTGCCACTGGTTCCGTTGATGCGCAGCTCTTGCTGGGTGGCCGGTGTCAAGGTGAGGACGACATTTTCCACGGGCGGGTCCCCAGTGTTCAAGTTTCCCGTGTTTTCCAGCTGTAGGGTTCCCTGGGCTGTAGTTGGGACCGTCCGGGAGAGGTCCTGATTGTCGTAAAGGTAGAGTGGCTTGCTGCCTGTTCCCGGCAGGGTTGAGCCGCGCACGATGAGGGTGGGGGCTGCCGGTGCGGCTCCGAAACCACGGGGGTTGTCGATGATGACCTGATTGTCGATGGTGGTACCGTCCGGAACCCCGAGGTCCACTGTGACCTGGAACTTGATTGCCATGGTACTCGACTTGGGCAGATCGAAATTGTTGATATCGAGAAACCCGGTCCCGTTGGCCCCGGTGCCGGCAAACGTTGAATCATCCGTGTAAGGCGTGGTCGGAAAAAGCGTCACCGTAAAATTGTTTATATTGGGCGGAATGTCGTCAGTGACCGCCACGAACTTGGCCCGCTTGTCGCCGGTCTCGATCAGGGTGATGGTGTATTCGAGCACATCACCTGGTTCCACATCGCCACCGTTGAGATCGAGCACGGTCTTGGTGGATGTGGACAGATCTGAAATCTTGGGAGCTACTGGATCCACGTCGGTGTTGTTGGTCAGGTCATAGTCTGGCAGCGCCCCGCTGACCGTGGCCGCGGCAATGGGATTGACCGGCGTGGTCGTGGCGCTGATCTCCGTATTGATGGTGAGGGTAGACGCAGAAGCACCCACGGCCACACCACCGGAATAGGAAAACGTCAGATCCTGGCCGACCTGGGAGACGAAAGTCCAAAGCGCCCCGCCATAGGTGCCCAGGTAATCGATGCCTGTGGGCAGGGTCACCGTGACCGTGAGCGGACCGGTTTCCGGCGAAGGGCCGCTATTGGAAACATCGACCAGATAGTCGATAAAAAAGGTGTTGTCGTCCTCCGTGTGCGAAATGGCAATGGCCAGGTTGTCTGTGGGCGTGTCGAAGATGGTGACATCTTCGTCCTCCTCGGGATCTTCCAGCGGCGGGGTACCGGTATCCTGGCCGATTGTGCCAATGTCGTCCACAGTCCCGGTTTGGGTGCTGGTGAGGCTGGCGGTATTGTCGTAGGTCCCGGCGGCCACGCTGACATCCACATCGGCGATGAACCGCAGGGTGACGGAGCCACCGGCCTGGATGGTCCAAGTGCCCCAGGAAAGGCTGGTATCACCGAATGTGGGGTCGCTGGTGCTGGTCCGGGTGGCCAGGTTCTCAACCGGAGCGCCGTCATTGCTGTTGAATGAAAATCCCGCCGGCAGCGAGTCGGCAATCACCACATCCATTGCATCCGCACTGCCGGTATTAACGATCTTAATTTCCCAGGTCACCGTGGTACTGCCCCGTACGGCATATTTAACAGTAGCGTCCTTATCGATGGTCAGAACGGCCGTTTCAACGGTCACATCCTCGTCCGTGCCGGTGTCCGTGGGCAGGGTGTGGGCATCACCCGCCACCGGACCGGCATCGTCGATAAGGCCGGTCTGGGAACTGTTGACGAACGCACTGGTATCATACGTACCCGGTGAGACGGTGCCGGCCACATCGGCATTAAACGTGATGGTTACCAGGTCTCCGGGCCCAATGTCCCAGGTGCCCCACTGCGGAAAGGTATCCCCAACACCTGGGTTGGAAGTGATGGTGCGTATTGTATCTCCGGCCGGCCCGTTGTCGGAAATAACGGCACTGGTGGTGCTGGCATAGGTGAAGCCTGCCGGCAGAAAGGCCGATATATCGGCAGCGGAAATCGTCGTGGACCCGCTGTTCTCAACCACAATGACATAGGTAGCCTGTCCGCCAGCCCCGACTGTGGGGGTGGTCGTGTCCAGGTCCAAGAGCAGCGAGACGACCTCAACATCCTCGTCGTCAGCGGGATCTTCACCGCTGGGGGTACCCAGGTCCTGTTCCACCTCGCCTTTGTCATCGAAAGATATAGCCGCTCCATCCCAGGTACCGCTGGCAGATGCTGAGTTGTCATAGATATCCGGAACCACCGCGCTGCCGACGTTCACCGTAAACGTAATCAATACTTCACCCTGGGAATCTATGAACCACGGTCCCCAGGTGAGGCTGGTATCGCCGGGACTGGGAACGGTGGTGGGCAGGGTCGGTCCCAAAGGCAGCACCCCGGAAGTAGTGGCGACGCTGTCGGTGCTGGCAAATGTAAAGCCGGCCGGCAGGTCGTCGGTTACCGTAATGCCGGATGCATCGTCTTCACTGATGTTTTCGATACGGATGGTGTATTGGGCCGTACCACCGCCGGAGACGGTTTTGGTGATCGAGTCCTTGTCGATGACCAGCGGCGTCACGTTGATGATGGCGCTGTCAAAGGGTGAAAAGACCTGAGAGCCCAGCAAGCGGCTGCCGGAAGCCTGGGCCATGTTGGTGTACTGCCCCTGGACTACAGTTCCGTCGATCTCGACGTCATAGGTGATGGTAAGGGTCTCATTGGCCTCCATGTCCAGATTGTTGAGCGTGGCATTGTCCCAGGTAAGGGTTTGGCCGGAGATGGCCGGATTGGCGCTACCACCGCTGATGGTCGTACCTCCAGGCAGCGTGATGATGGCTGTATTGTTCACATAGCTGAATCCGGGGGGCAGCAGATCTTCGACCGCGATGTCGGCGACGGGAAAATCATAGGTAATCACGTTGACCGTAAAGGTGGTGCGCTTACCGGAAACCGGCGCCAGGACCGTGGGGTCGGCGCTCTTCACCAGGCCCAGGGTGAGATCGATCCATTCCGGGGGCATGGGCAGGTTGGCCGTTCCCAAATCAAGGTAGGGGTTGCCCGTGCCGGCTGTATCCGGATCCTGACCCCAGGCAACAGCGATGGGGCCGTTGGCAAAGATGTGCATGCCGGTATTGTTGTTGTCCGGGTCGAAGACAAGTAGGGTTTCCAAGCGGTCTCTGGTTACCGTCTGGTCGATAATCCCATCCGTGGGGCTGTAGTCTACGAAAATCACGGTTTCATCGTAGATGGGCGTTACAAAGGCCGGTGAGCCATTGGCGGTGGGGGTAGCTTCCGACGTTCCGGGAGCCCAGCTCAGAAAATACTCGTCGGTCAGAAAATTTACGGGCACGAGGGAGTAGCCCCAGTCATAGGTACGCGACTCGGTATCCACCGAGGAGATCCCCCAGAAGATGTTGTCGGAGGAGAGGTATACCCCGGAATCGATGGGTACGAAGCGCCCGGCACCGTCCTGGTAGGAAACCGTGCTGTCGGCCGGGATGGTAAAACTGCCCGATCCGGCGGAATCCTCATATTTAACGATGATGGCGGTGGAATGGGGGTTGTAAAGATAAATGTCGGTATCCCCGTTGGTGGCCCCCCCACCGGGCTGTAGTATTCATTGTCCCAGAGCGCCTCGGGCATGGCATTGAAGCCACGGGCTTCGTAACGGAGGCGGGTATCGGAACCAACGATAAAATGAACCTGGACGGGCGAGGTCCCTATCACCGTGGTCCCGGCATTGACGTTGAACAGATCGGCGGTTTCCCCGCGGTTCAAGCTGGTGGTAAGATCGACAAAGGGGGTGGTGGGATCGTCGATTTGGACGATGTTGCCATCTGTCACCGACTGGACCAGCACGTAAACCCGCTCGAAATCAGCATAAAAAGGCGAATTGATGGCAATATCCCGGCCCACCGGAATGGTATAGTTAGTTAGAAACGGCTTGACCGGAAACAATTCCCATGAAATGGCGAACACCGGTCCAACACTCTCGGGCCAGCTGGTCCTGGATACGGTGGCTGAGGTACCGGCGATGTAGATGCGGTCTTCGCCATCATAGCGCACGGAAGTGCCCCGAGGATTGACCGGAATGTTGTTTTCGGACAGGGTTATGACCTCTCCGGCGTCGCGCACCCACTTCTGGTCGAAGGTGGTATCTGGATTGTTCGGATCGAAATCGTACCCGTCCTCCCAGTGATCGTAATACACAGTCGTGTTGTCACCGGTGACGGTGATTGATATTTCGGTGTGAATCCCCTGGGCGATATCCAGAATTGGGGCCCCAATTCTTATATCGAGATCCTCGAAGACGGCCCACATCTGCTCTTCGCTGCCGGGAATGTAATACTCAGAATAGCCGGCGAAAATGGCGCCATGAACCGGTTGGGTGGCAATCGCCCCGAAAACGATTAGCAGGGCCGCAACGATGCAGGTGAGTTTTCTTGTCATGCTTTACCTTGCTCCTGATACCTGGCCAAACTCTTCAAAATGTACGCAGAGTGTACAATTAGAGTAGGTATCTGTATACCTATATATAACCCCTTATGGCAATCTCGCAATATCTGTACCGTGGTAAGGCCTGTCGCATTTAAAACATGAAGATTCCCTATGATAAATTTATCCAAGCTATTTCAGGCAAATAACTGCTCGCTGATACCCGCAAAAGCGCCGTATTAACCACAATCTATACCTTTTTGGAGTGTATCGGGCAAGGCTCTCCAAAATTTGTTGTCCATAATGCGCCCGTTTCTCTAAAAAATACCACATTGTGGTAGCGCTAATCAATTTTTGCAATACCAGTGAAACAGACGCCCAGGCTTTCCAATATTAAAGTTTTTAATACAGCTGTTAAAAATATTTATAATCACCACTTATCAGGTGGGGCAATAAATGTGCTTGCTGTTCAGTGCAGGCACCGGATTTGAGGCTGCCCCGCTATTCAGCCTGCTCAATGAAACTCACCGGTATCATTGTCCGATCTTCTTTGCTATTGAAAGTGGTCCTTGAGATGCAGTATATAAGAAGATGTAGCCATCGATAAAATTGCGAACAATTCAAGCTTTGACGAACAGTGACCATGACGACTCGCAAAGACAGATACGTTTCAACCGACAACATCGTCAAACGCGACATTGCCGATGAAATAATCCTGGTACCGATACGGGGGAAGATCGCGGATATGCAGCGCATCTACGCACTTGACCCGGTGGCTGATTTTATCTGGGAACACCTGGACGGCAAACAGTCCGTAGGTGACATCCATTCCGCCGTTGTAAGGAATTTCGATGTCCCCGCGGAACAGGCCTACCAGGATCTTATCGAATTTATTGAAGAAATAATGGAAGCCAACCTGGTAAAAGAGGTGACCTGACCGTGGATTGTCCGGAGACCCAATGGCTCAGCAATGCCGAGTATTACCGTATGTTCAGCCGCAAAGTGGATGAACGCCGGATTCCAGTTTCCGGCAGTTTGGCACTGACAGACCGGTGCAACCTGCGGTGCATCCACTGCTATTTGGGCCGGCCGCAACAGGCTTCCCGCGAGCTGACCACAGCGCAATGGCTGGCCATTATCGATGACATCACCCGGGCCGGGTGCCTGTATGCGCTGCTGACCGGTGGGGAACCCATGCTGCGCAAGGATTTCGCCACCATCTACCGCCACGCCAAAGAATCGGGATTGATCACGTCCGTGTTTACCAACGGGACCCGGATTTCCTCTGATATCATAGCCTTGTTTCAAGATTTGCCGCCCCATGGCCTGGAGATCAGCCTATATGGTGCGACCGACGCGACCTGTGCCGAGATAACCGGCAGGGAAGATGCCTACCAGCAGTGCCGGGCCGGCCTGGACAAATTGCATGCGGCCGGGATTCCGTTCAGTTTAAAAACCATCCTGATGAAGGCCAACTTGCCTGAATTTCATGCCATAAAGGCCATTGCCCGTCACTACCAGGCTGATTTTCGGTTCGACGCAGCCATCTTCCCCTGCCTGGACGGCGATACGGCCCCTTTAAGACAGCGGGTAGACCCCGAACATGCGGTCAACTTAGAACTCGAAGAGCCTGAAATGGTATCGCGCTGGAAAGCGTATCTCGATCGACAGTGTGCGTTCATCCCTTCGGAAACGCTTTATAACTGCGGTACCGGTTTGACTTCCTTTCACATCGACGCGCAGGGTCATCTGCAGCCCTGCGTGCTGGTGGACCGGGTCCAATACGATCTGCTCCAAGGTGAGTTCGAGAAAGGTTGGCATGAGGTTATTCCGCGTATCAGAGAGATACCGGTCAACAAAACGGGGCAGTGCGCGCAATGCAGCGAACGCTCCTTATGCGGCCTGTGCCCGGCATTTTTCAAATTGGAAACCGGATCAGAAGAGGTCAAGTCCGACTATCTTTGCACCATGGGCCAGCAAAGGTTCAACACAATTTTTGGATCCAATCCCACAGGAGGCCAGGATGCCCGAAGATCATAATGAAAACCAGGATAAAAAACCCTACCAGAAACCCCGGCTGAGAACCATCGAGCTGGTGGCGGACGAGGTTCTGGCCGTCGGCTGTAAAGTTCAGAACGGTACGTCAGGGGTTGGTAATCCCAAATCCAGCTGCGCTTTCCCGACCACCTGTTTCAACGAGGGGTCATAGGGACCGCGCATCGGCGCAGGCTGCCCCATACCCTGCTGGAATCATATCCCCCTCGGGAAGGATTGACCCGTATGACCAGCGCGCTGAACCTTGAAATAGCCGGCATCTCCATTTCCATTTGCGGTGCCGATGAAAGTATCGACGTCAATCCCCCGACCGACCGGGCCTACCAAGCGTTTATCATTGCCAAAGCACCTCCCCAGCCCGCTATCCTGGTGACGGTTTATCCCCACCCGGCGAATAAACTTGATCAGCTGGAAAAAGTCCGGCTGTTCGATGGCGGCGGTGTCTGGAGCCTTTTTAGTACCGAAAGCGGCTATCTATTGACCCACAATCCATTTGAAAAGCGGCCGCCGCTATGGTCATTCGCCACGGATAAAGAATTTACGAAGATAGACGCTTACTGCCATCCTTCCATAGGCACACCCCATGGAAAGCGACTGAGCATCCCCTGCCCGGTGACCTATCCTCTGGACCAGATCATCCTGCTGCACCATCTGGCTTTGAAAGGCGGTTTGATCGTCCACAGCACCGGACTGGCGCATGCCGACCAGGGCGTCCTCATGGCTGGTCGTTCCGGGGCCGGGAAGAGTTCGGTTGCGCGCCTGTTAGCTCCCGGCAGAACTTATTCCGTCATCAGCGATGACCGCATGGTGGTCAAAAAAGTCAATGGCGGGTATCACGCCTTCGGCACCCCTTGGCCGGGAGAGGCTAAAATTGCCTTGAATCGCAGCTTCCCGCTCGGCCCTATTTTTTTCCTGACCCAGGCAGCCACCAACCGGGCCCGCAGGTTATCCCAAGCTGACGCTTTAAAGCGCCTGCTTCCGGTCGCATCGATTCCCTGGTATGATGATCAGGTCCTGCCGCAGGTGCTCGATTTTTGCGGCGACATCGTCAAACACACGACGAACTTTGACCTGCAGTTCACTCTCGATGGACGACTCACCGAAACCTTGGCAGGTTGTCTTGAGGAGCCCGGTGTTGAATGATGGCCAACTGCTTATATCCTAACAGCGGCAATCCCCGGCTAACCCGCAAGGAGATAATCACTTGGATCTATAGACGCTATCATGGGCTCCATGACGACATCCTCTTTAAAAGAGGCGTCCGGTTTCTGGGCACCTCCCTGCGCACCTACCAAGACTTCGACACCTATATCACCCACGCCGCTTTTCACACACTTGAAGATCTGTCCTTGCCGGTCGCTCTGGGCAGAAATGGTACCTTACCCTGGTTTGCCAGCCTCGCGGCAGCCGAAAAGATCGGCCGCCGCCATCAACCGGTAAATCGCCAGGTCTTCTGGGAAAAACTGATGGCCGACATCCCCGGCGATTTGTTCGTACGACCGGAGTACGTTCTAGCCAGGGGTACCGTGAAAAATGTGCCCAATGGGACCTATCAGTATGCGTTTGTGAATATGGAGATACAACCTGCGGCAACCATCTGCGCGGGCCTTCAGCCTGCAGATTTTACGCCGGGACCTGATCGTATCCCACCTGCGGACCGAACGGCACTTGAATACTGGGGCCGGCTATTGGAGGCGGTAGATGGGCAGCCCACCGACCGGGCTCATATCACCCGCTCACTTTGGGACGCTTGCCGGGCGGAACCCGATCATCCGAAGTTTAACGAAAGTGTGCTTCTGACCGGAGCCCTGCTGGATGGAGCTCCCGTTTGGCTGACAGAGTTTCGCAAAGGTGCGCGTGACGCTCTATTTCGGATGGCCCTGGTGGCCTTTTACAATCCACCTGACCAGGCGCGAACGCGTCTGGCCGGATATGTCGCCCGAGAATTTGAAGCGTTCATGATTGAACTAAGTTACCAGCGCAAAGACCTCTGCCTCGACTTCATCGGCTCCATAGGGACCGAGGCGGCCGTTATGGGCCATTCGCTGTTTCGTAGGGTCGTGGAGGGAAAAATAAAAACCCTGCGTAAACTCAAGCCGGACGCATACCAGGCGCTTTATCGAAGTGTTACAGGCTACCAATATCCGGTTTTTCCGCGGGCGGAAACCGTCACTACAGCGGACATGATTAGAGAGGGGCTGCGGCGCCTGGGCCGCCGCCTGTTGAGATATGCAAACATCAGCCGTTAAAACCGTACCGACCAATGGTGAAGCTGCCGGACTGTATTCAGAATTATTGAATACCGGGGCCACGGTGCGCATCCAGGTGACCGGATCCAGCATGCGTCCGCTTATCCGCAGCGGCGACCGGGTCTTGATCCGCCAGGTCCCAATCTCAACTCTTCACCGGGGAGATATCGTCTGGTTCAGCAATACGGACGGCAAGGTTATGGCGCACCGGATCTTGAGCAAACACACCCGGACCGGTAAGGTTTATTTTCATACCAAGGGCGATGCCCAGTTTGAATATGACCCCTGGGTGCCGGCCGAAAAGATATTGGGTCAAATCTATCAGGTGGAGAAAAATCGTGCGAACCGGCCCCCGAAAATACTGAACCTCGAGACACCCGGCTGGCAATTCGGCGGGAGACTGATCGCCCTTGTCCAGATTGCCTTATCCAAAGTGGTGCTGGCTGCCCGCGCCCGGCTTGTCTAGATCTAAATCCAACACACCGCTCGCAGTTTTGTTCATCTATGCGCCCCCGAGTCTTTACGCGATGCATGGGGGCCATTTCACAACAAACCTAAAAAGGTAGCGTCAAGAATCTTTCGCACTTTTGATTTGGTGGCCCATCGGTTAAGCTGCGACTTCTTCTTTTTTAAGTTCCGTTAGCAAATTCATATTCAGATACCGTCGTGT
>Ga0126335_1000324_pt1 | contig 22411 bp, 24 predicted proteins | sample OlaspJWI45metaG_FD_108409 | JGI IMG/M metagenome (GOLD analysis project Ga0126335, IMG submission 108409) | Marine gutless worms symbiont microbial communities from Oahu, Hawaii - Olavius sp. 1 OAHU.JWI-45 metaG | ecosystem: Host-associated > Annelida > Digestive system > Unclassified | place... | reverse complement strand
TTCTAATTTGTTATGGCTAGCCTGCATATCTCATCAGGATTCCGGGAGATGACGCAGGGCTGGTGCGTCTGGACACCGCGCTTCATCGTCAAGGTAGCTATAGCTACCTTGACGATGAAGCGCAAGTTCAGATGTGCCAGAACAAGTCAGAACCGGAATAGGCCTGGTAGGTAACAAGCTGTTTTCACGATAATAATAAATTATTGAGTATAAAGAATAAGACATCAAATTAATCAGCCGCCTGGTGAGATATGCAGGCTAAATGGTAAAACACATGTCCTGCCTGTTTACTTCGCACAAGTTCCCAACCTGCAGGCAACTCATCCGATTTAACCGGCTGTTCACTCTCAAGATAAATTCTTGCCTCCGGTTTTAACAATTGATTATCCTGTAACTGTTCACACGCCCTGCTCAACAGGCCTTTATTAAATGGAGGATCCAGAAAAACAATATCGAAAGGTTCTCCACTCAAGGTCGCCAGGCTATCAAACGCATCACCTTCAATGAGATGCACATCAGTCAAGCCTAGTTTATTGATATTATCCTGTAACTGACTAGCAACATCGTGCTGTTGCTCAATAAATACTACACTTGTGGCTCCGCGTGATGCCGCTTCCAGGCCCAGTAGTCCGCTACCAGCAAACATATCAAGACAACGCGCACCTGCTATCACCGGCTGCAACCAGTTAAACAATGTTTCACGAACCCGATCACTTGTAGGTCGCAAACCTTCAGCCGATACAAACTCAAGACGTCGGCCACGATGCTTGCCGCCGATGACACGCAATGATTGCGTTTGTATAGACAAATTAAGTATTAATTTTTACTAGCGGAATTAGCCGCCACCGGGGAGTTGTCAGGACCGACGATAACGGTAACCATCGACTCTGGCTTCACGCGACGATTAAATGCGTCTTTAACACTTTCAGCTGTGACACTTTCAATGCGTGCATTAAAGTTGTTCAGATAATCCAGCGGTAAGCCATAGAAACCTATCATGGTCATATACTCTGCTATTTTCTTGTTGCTATCCAGACGTAGCGCAAAACCACCGGTTATGTTCTGCTTTGAGGCAGTTAACTGTGTGTCGCTAATCCCCTCAGAAATATAACGTTTGGTCGTATCACGCAACACCTTGAATGCATCCAGCGCATGCTCATTCTTTGTCTGCAACGCCATTTGGAATGGACCTTCAGCTCTCATGGGAGAAAAATAGCTATAGACACTGTAAGCATAGCCACGCTTTTCTCTAACCTCGTCGCTCAACAAGGATACCAGGCCACTACCGCCAAACGCGTGATTACCGACATATAATGGATAATAGTCCTTGTCGGTGCGTTTCATACCACGTTGACCCACCCATAAATGGGTCTGCTTGGAAGGAAAGTCAACGTGTACAACCTGGCTTTCGGTCTCCTTAACTTCTGGTAGCAAAGGAGCTTTTTCACCACTTTTGATGCCACCGGTTATCACTTCTGCCAGTGCTTCTGCCTTAAAACGTGCTATGTCACCAACGATAGCGATGACGGCATTATTGGCCACATAAAATTTTTCATGGAATTGTTTGACGTCATCGACTGTGAGCGAGTTCAGGCTATCCTCTGTACCATCGGGCGGACTCGCATATGGGTGCTCCCCATACACCGCCTTCATGAACGCCTTCTCTGCCAAGCTTGATGGATCCTGCATGATTGCCTTCAAACCGACAAGCATTCTTTTTTGTTGCCGTTTAAAGCTGCTTTCTGGAAAAGTTGGTTTGGACAGAATTAACGACATAAGGCCAATCGTATTCCGTAATACTTCTTCATCCGATAAAGACCTGACTGACAACCATGCCATATCACGTAATGAGCCATTTCCCAGTAGCGCTCCAACATTATCCAGGCGATCAGCAATCATATCGGCATCCAGCTTGCCAGCACCTTCAGCCAATAAACTGTTGGTTAATGCCGCTAACCCGGGCTTACCTGCATCGCGCGCTGCCCCCGCATCAAATACGACACGTACATCAACGATCGGTATTTCTTTCGCCGGCACAAAATATACTTTTGCCCCATTGCCCGTCGTCCAGTGCTGTATAGCAGGCACCGCAAATACTATTTGCGGGAAAAGTAGAAATAGAATCCAGAATATAAATTTGTTCATCTTTAACCTGTACATTTAATGTTTGGCCTTTGCTACTTTATCTTTTTGCGTTTCCATGGAAAGCGGATCCAGAATGGTCACCGTTAGCCTGTTGCTATCGAGAAATTCTTTGGCGACTGCCTGAACCTGTTCTGCCGTAACTGCCTTGATCTTTTCATTAAAGACTTCATCTGCACGCCAGCCGATACCCACAGTTTCCAGTATGCCGAGTTCCATCGCCTGGTAGAAAACTGAGTCCCGCTCATAAATACGGCTGGTTAATATCTGTGTCTTGACTCGCTGAATTTCATCATCGGATACCAATTCCTCTCGTACACGCTTAATCTGCTGACGAAGGGCGGTTTCCACCTCCTCAGTAGTTTTGCCTTTAGCGGGAACGGCAGTAAGCGTAAATAATGTCTGCAGTCGTGAATACAAATCATAGGAAACCGACGTTGAAGCGACCAGTTGCTGTTCTCTCACCAGCTCCTTGCTAAACCGGGAACTACGACCACCATCAAGCACCCAGGCAAGTACCTCTAGCGCGTAGACTTTCCAGTCATCATCAGTCGTATTCAGTGAGGGCACCTTGTAACCCATCATTAAATAATCGATGGTGGCAGGTATCGCGACACGTGTACGGCGCTCCCCGGTTTGTGGTATCTCGGGACGGGGTTTCTGCGTGGCGATCTTCTCCGGTTTGACCGGACCATAATATTTTTTTGCCAACGCCAGCACCTCTGCTGGTTGCACATCACCGACAACGACCAGAGTGGCATTATTTGGCGCATACCATTTTCGATACCACTCGCGTGCATCTTCCACCTGGTAATTTAGTATGTCAGACATCCAGCCGATAACCGAATGGTGGTATGGACTACTGACAAAAGCTGCGGCCTTGAATTGCTCATAGGCCCTTGATTGAGGCTTGTCTTCAGTTCGCAAACGACGCTCTTCCGCCACAACATCTCGTTCTTTCAAAAATTCATCGGCAGGAAATAACGCATTACGCATACGGTCAGCTTCCAGTTTGAAACTGGTTTCCAGTCGGGATTTTTCCAGACGCTGAAAGTAGGCCGTGTAATCCGCGCTTGTGAAAGCGTTTTCCCGGCCACCATTAGCGGCAATAATTTTCGAGAACTCACCTGAAGGGATATCAGGCGTGCCTTTAAACATCATGTGCTCCAGCATATGGGAAATACCCGTAATGCCATTATGCTCATAGCTGGAACCGACCTTGTACCATATCTGTGAAACCACCACTGGTGAGCGGTGATCAGGTTTCACCAGTATCTTTAAACCGTTATCCAGCATGAATTCATGTACCCTGGCCTGCAGGGTAAGCGGTGTGGCAAGGGCAACCAGCCAGGCCAAAATTATTATGGGTTTATATTTCTTCATCATCATATTTATTAAGGTATCTTCTGTTTATTAGGGCATCTATCTAGATTGAACTATAAGATGGTCACCCTGGGCGCAATTTCAATGCGAATGACCGTGGAAAATTCCAGACTCCTTGTGCCTCTGATAGGATACGGCCTTCTATCAGACCACCTGATTGACACATAGTTTACTAAAAGACCGCCAAACTACTAACCGAGAAATGTTTAAATTCGCAAAAAAAGATAGCAAATCAGGGAAACCCGATAGTAAAGACGCGTCATCGCGGACTTTTACCCAACGACTACAGGCTGGTTTAGGCAAAACTCGGCAGGCCCTGTTTGGCGATATTCGCAACTTGTTTGGCGGGGATGGTTCTCTAGACGAGATCATGGACGAACTGGAGATGCGTTTAATTACCGCTGATGCGGGTATCGAAGCCACCGAAGAAATCATACAGGAATTAAGAAGCAACTGCCGGGATGCAACGCAGCTGTTAGATCAATTACAGCAAATTCTCACCACAAAGCTACTACCCCACGAACGCCCGCTGGATATTGATCAATTGCCAAGCCCTGTTGTTATCCTGGTTATTGGCGTCAATGGCGCCGGCAAAACCACGACCATTGGAAAACTTGCCAATCGCTACCAGCAGTCGGGACATAAGGTGATGTTGGCCGCTGGAGATACCTTTCGTGCAGCCGCTGTTGAACAATTGCAAACCTGGGGACAACGCCATGACGTGCCCGTCATTGCTCAAAGCACAGGGGCTGATTCTGCCTCAGTTATCTATGACGCACTGGAGGCAGCTAAGGCAAGAGGCATCGATGTATTAATCGCCGACACAGCAGGTCGATTACACAACAAAGCCAACTTGATGGATGAACTGGCTAAAATCAAACGCGTTTTGGCCAAGCTGGATAGCAATGCCCCCCATGAGACGCTGTTAGTTCTGGACGCGGGCACTGGACAAAATGCCGTGTCTCAGGCTTCCCAGTTTCATGATGCCATCGGTATCACCGGGCTCGCATTAACCAAGCTCGATGGCACTGCCAAGGGTGGTGTATTGTTTGCCCTCGCGCGGCACTTTGACCTGCCAGTACGATTTATTGGTGTTGGCGAACAGTCTGATGACCTCAGAGATTTCAATGCAGCGGATTTTGTTACGGCATTGCTGGATACTGGGCAGGACAATAGTTAGATAATTATATGTTGTTATTCCAGAATGTTTCCAAACGCTACACTAGTGGTCACGAGGCACTGCGTGAAGTCAGCCTGGAGATCGCCAGCGGTGAACTGATTTTTCTCACTGGCCATTCCGGTGCCGGAAAAAGTACTTTATTAAAGCTGATCCCCATATTAGAGAAACCGACATCCGGCAGCATTATTCTGGATGGTGCCAATATCGTTCGCATGAAGAAACGCTACATCCCCTTGCTTCGGCGCAATATTGGCATGGTATTTCAGGATCACCACCTGCTCTACGACCGATCAGTACTCAATAATGTGATGTTGCCACTGGAAGTATCTGGCATGCATCGTCGCGAATGCCGTAAACGTGCCCAGGCGGCGCTGGACAAGGTCGGTCTGTTAAGCAAACAGGACAGGCAACCCATTACTTTATCAACGGGTGAACAACAACGTGTCGGTATCGCCCGTGCAGTGGTCAACCGTCCCCCGATTCTGCTCGCTGATGAACCTACCGGTAACCTTGATCCCAAGTTATCGAAAGAAATCATGATGCTATTGGCTGACTTTAATGCCGTCGGCGTCACTGCCATTATCGCAACGCATGACATCCAGCTGGCGAAAAAAATGCAGCGGCGCATGGTCATCTTGCACCAGGGTAAACTTATCGAGGCGGGCATACCCGAGAAGCCGGCATGAACGCACGCCCGCGACGTGCCGCAACTTCACATGTTTCCCGAAGCGCCCAGGTTCGCTCGTGGTCCAGCCACCATAGCGGATGTCTGCATGAAAGTTTGCTGAGGTTACTGCGAACACCCCTTTCGAGCATCTTAACTATGGCCGTACTGGCAATTGCGCTGGCGTTGCCGGGCGGGCTTTATGTACTCCACAAAACCTGCTCAGCCTTAGCAAACACTGGGATACCGACACCCAGATCACCCTGTACATCAATCGAGACATTCCAGACAAACAGGCAAAGACACTATCTGAACAGCTCGCAAGAGATTCACGCTTTACCCACGTCGAGTTTCTTAGTCGCGACCGCGCCCTTGAAGAATTTCGCCGCATGGCCGAATTTCAAAACGCGCTCGAACATATAGCAGAAAACCCTTTACCAGCGGTTATCCTGATCACACCGCGCAACTCATTATCTACACAAAGCCTGGAAGAAATCCGTGCAGATCTTGTTGCTAAATCCCAGATCGAGCTGGCGCAACTGGACCTGGAGTGGATTAAGCGTTTACGTGGCATTATAGAAATCATTCAGCAGGCCGTGCTAATTATTGCCGCCATTCTGGCCATTGCCGTCATCCTGGTGGTCGGTAATACCATTCGGCTGGAGATAGAAAATCGCCGAGATGAGATTGTTATCACCAAGCTTTTTGGCGCAACCCATGCTTACATACGCCGGCCTTTTCTGTATGACGGTATGTGGTTTGGCCTGCTGGGTGGCCTGTTCGCGTCTGCACTCATCATCACTGCACTGTGGCTAATCAGTGAACCTGTCACCCGCTTGATTGCCCTGTATGACAGTAGTTTTGTGCCAATTTATCCTGACCTGATATTTATCGCTGGCATCACGTTGCTGGGCGGATTGCTGGGTTATTTAGGCGCCTGGTCGGCCGTTAGCCAGCATCTGTATAAAATTGAGCCAGAATAGCGCTTGAAATCATCAAAATCGGCCTAATTTTAATCCAGATTAGAAAAAAACAGGTGTAATGGCCGGAACTTTTGCCAGCGTTAGCACTCGAAGGCCTAGAGTGCTAAAATGCACGTATAAACCTGTTAATACATTGGGTTAGGGAGAATTAAATGGCATCTACAGCATTAGTTGCTAAACAGACGGATGAACTCATTCCAACACTGGCTGGCAGCCTGGATCAGTATATCCATAGCGCCTACCAGATTCCTGTGCTATCCGCTGAGGAAGAACATGAACTGGCGCTGAGATTTCATAATGAAAATGATCTGAATGCAGCCCGTAAGCTGGTCATGGCGCACCTGCGTTTTGTCGTGCATATTGCCCGCGGCTACAACGGCTATGGCCTTGCCCTGAATGACCTGATTCAGGAAGGCAATGTGGGATTAATGAAGGCGGTCAAACGCTTTGATCCCATGGTTGGTGTCCGACTGGTGTCCTTTGCCGTTCACTGGATCCGCGCTGAAATTCACGAATTTGTCCTGAAAAACTGGCGTATCGTAAAAGTGGCCACCACCAAGGCGCAACGCAAACTTTTCTTCAATCTACGCAGCAAGAAAAAGCGTCTCGGCTGGATGAATGAGGCGGAAGTTGAAAATATTGCCAACGAACTTGGCGTTAAGCCTGAAGTTGTACTAGAAATGGAAAAACGCCTGAGCGCCCATGACGCCACGTTTGATGCACCCACCGATGAGGATGACGACGAGGCGTGGAAAGCACCAGCTGCCCATCTAGTGGACCATCAGGCAGTTGACCCCGCGAAGGCTCTCGAATCAGCTGACTGGGAGGCTCAGCAGACAGCTAACCTGACTGGCGCATTGCAATCACTCGACGCGCGGAGCCAGGACATCTTGCACCGTCGCTGGCTGAGTGATGACAAGGCGACATTGCATGAGCTCGCCGCAGAGTATGGTGTATCAGCGGAGCGTATTCGTCAGATTGAGGCGGCCGCAATGAAAAAGATGAAAGTCAGCATGACCGCCTGAACATAAGCTTATTTCAAGCAACACCCAAAACCGGCTACAGGCCGGTTTTGTTTTTGTGCCACCGGCACCTAATAGAAATCTATCGCGATTGCTTGAAATGTTTGTACCTATCCCCATTTTCTCCTCATGAATAATGAAACACCTTCAACAGGAGAACTAACATGAGCATAATTCAATACAACCCCTATCGGTCTTCACTTCGTCATAACGATTTCAACCGCCTGTTTAACAGCCTGTTTCCTCGCTATGAGGAGGAGAACACAGTCACGGGATATGACTGGTCTTCTGCCGTTGACATCAAAGAGGAAGCAAACAGCTACACCATCCATGCGGATGTTTCAGGTATTAAACCCGAAGATATTGATATCTCACTGGAAGACGATGTTCTGACTATTCGCGGTGAGTGCAAGTTTGATAACGAGGAAGATAAGGAAAGCTATAAACGCATCGAGCGTGTACGTGGTACTTTCTTCCGTCGATTCAACCTGCCTGATACGGCCGACCAGAACAAAGTCACGGCCAGGTGCAAGGATGGCGTACTGGAAGTTGTTATTGAAAAGCAGGAAAAAGTCCTGCCAAAGAAAATTACCATTAACGGCTAACACTTATCACGGGCACGGCAAGCCGTGCCCGTACTTCCAACCGTAGTGACAGAACTTTTTGTCTGTCGTTTGTCTGATAGACTTATCACGATATTAATTGCTGAGTGCCGTCTATGAAGTTCCTCCGTCAACCTTATTTATTCATTACGATTACGCTGTGGTTAGTATTCAGTAATGCCTCTATGGCTGCGCTTCCATCGCAGGTAAACGGACAAAACCTGCCAACACTGGCTCCCATGCTGGAAAAAGTAACGCCGGCGGTTGTCAATATTGCAGCGATTGGTGAGGTACAGGTAAGACAACGTAATAGTCTGCTTGATGACCCGGTATTCAGACATTTTTTCGATCTTCCCAATAACACCCAAACCAAAAAGTTTCGCAGTCTTGGCTCTGGTGTGATCGTTGATGCAAAAAACGGCTACCTTATCAGTAACCACCATGTCATTGCTGATGCAAAAACCATCATCGTCAACTTTAAAGATGGCAGACAGATGGAAGCAAAACTGATTGGTTCCGACCCAAGAACTGATGTCGCCATTTTGCAGATACCTGCAAAGAATTTAACGGCAATCCCTCTATCAGACTCTGACAATCTACGCGTTGGTGATTTTGCCGTGGCCATTGGTAATCCCTTTGGCCTGGGGCAAACGGTTACATCCGGAATTGTCAGTGCACTAGGGCGTAGTGGATTAGGCTTAAGTGGTAAAGGTAATGCTCAAAATTTCGAGGAGTTTATTCAAACGGATGCTGCAATTAATGTTGGTAACTCCGGTGGCGCACTTGTCAATCTTAACGGTGAACTGATTGGCATTAATACCGCGATTCTTTCCCCCAATAAGGGCGGCAATGTCGGTATTGGCTTTGCTATCCCAATGAACATGGCTAACACCGTCATGCAACAACTAATAGAACACGGAGAAATACGACGCGGTTACTTTGGCGTTGTCGTACAAACCCTCACTCCAGAGTTGGCAGAAGCACTTCATACTGATATCCCTCAAGGCGCCATTATCGCCAGCATTGAAAAGGATTCACCTGCAGAAGCCTCAGGGCTTCAGCTACACGATATCGTCACTTCTGTGAACGGTAGTCGTGTCAACAACTCAGCAGAAATGCGTAATCGTATCGGACTATTAAATGTCGGTGATAACGTCAGCATGGTCGTGCATCGCGGTGATAAAAAACTCATTTTGCATACCAAGATCACTGGTGATGAAGGTACTGGCAAGATTGAAGGCAAGCAACTGGACCCACGACTCACCGGTGCTATTTTCTCCGAGATTCCAACGGAATCACCACTGCATGGTCGCATTAATGGTATATATGTATACGGTCTTAAACAGGGGGCGCCTGCTATCTCTGCCGGACTGGAACCTGGTGATATTATCGTTTCGATTAATCGCCGCACCGTGAGTAATCTACAGGAGGCAATCAAGCCTTTAAGGGCAACCAGGGACAGATACTAATGAATATACAAAGAGGCAATACTGCGTTTTTTCTACTCGTCCGGTAATACCTCAACAATATAACGCTGGCGCATCAAGTAGTTAGTTTCCTGTAGATATCTGAAACCTTCATCGGTAATTTTGCGACGTCATCCACAACAGTGTAATTGACGGCACCATACATATGCGGCAGGTAATCCTGTCCATGCTCATCAATCGTAATACAGAATGGGTGGATACCGGCATACTTGGCCTCAATCAACGCCTTACGTGTATCTTCAATTCCATACTCACCACGATAATGATCAATATCATCAGGCTTGCCATCCGAAAGGGTGATTAGCATTCGTGTCTTAACTTCCTGCTGTTTCAATAATTTTGTCAGGTGCCTGATCGTTACACCCATTCTTGTATAATCCTGCGGCTCAATGCCGGCGATACGCGCACTTACATCAGCCGTGTATTTCTCATCGAAAGATTTGATTCGATACAATTCGCATTTCTTTCTCGTATTCCCTGAAAACCCGTAGATAGCATAACGGTCTCCCAGTAACTCTAACGCTTCAGCCAGTAGCAACAACGATTCCCGCTCTGCGTCGTTAATCCAGCCGCGAGTAGAGCCACTCATATCCACCATAAATGCAACCGCAATATTGCGTTCGTTACGATGCATGCGAGTAAACAGGCGGTCCGTCATTTCTGAACCATCCAGCGTATCAGCCAGTGCTTCAACCAACGCGTCAATATCGACGTCATCCCCATCAACCTGACGCTTTAATAAACGGTCCTCATCACGCATCGCCTCAAAGGTTCGACGCAGTCGTTCTGTGAGCCCCTGATGTTTACGAAAAGTTTCCTGAACAAAATCGTTATACAGAGGCTTTACTTCCTTTTCAGGTTGTACGCATCAGCTCTTCCGGTAATGATCGCGCCGCACATCCCATTCATCATAAAGTTCGGCGCCCTCTTCATGATAAGTACCCTGCCATACTTCATCCGGATCGGGCTCCTTGAATAGACTGGGATCATATTCTCCATCACCAGCCGGGGTCACTTCATCAATCAGTTCTGCAAGTTTGACCCTGAGTAGAGCCTTCTCACGTTCAATACGTGCAGACATTACGCTTTCAACCTCGTGTAGTCGAAATACCCCCTGGTAGCAGGTTTTTAAATCGAGGGCTTCCCCATAGAGTTTTTCCATCCACTGCATTGAGTCACTGGCGCTTGACGATTTTGCAGATAACTCAGTAAAGGCTTCTTGCCAGTGCTCGGGATAAACCATGCCTACCGCTTTTTTCATTTCCAGCATCCGCCGGAAAAGCCCCGGCAACTCCCTTTCAATACAGGCCTCAAGTCGAATCGTTTCCATTGCATGGTATAGCGCTATCGCCTGTTGCGGTTTTTCATAGCGGTTCAAGTTTTGTAATGGCTGCCCTCGGAATGTGCCATAGCGGGTTTGCGCCCAGAGCATCGTCACCATGGCCTTATAGAGATTAAAGTTTTCTTCTTTCGTATCAAATAAAGAAACAACACGCGGCAGGTAGATGGTTTCACTATCGGTATAGGCATATTCACCCTGCTCAATCTTGAGTTCACGACCAGACAAACCATGCACAAACGTTGATAGCACACCGTGAACTTCGCTGTATACGCTACCCACCTGCCGTACACGACTCAGCTCAACATACTGATCAACATTACGAATCACTTCCATAGCAGGGTGCAAACCAGAGGTGTCGTAAACATCGAGGGTATAAACCGCCACCTCCTCGATAGTCTGCCTGTCCATCACATCAAGCACACGAATAACGTTCTTGATAAATTGATGCGCCAATTCCACCTGTGTACTGGCCAGGCTCTTCACCCAGGCAAGAATAAAGTGATTATGGCGATCCTCCAGTGGCACCAACAATGCAGCGAGCTCATCTGTTCTGATAAAAGTAAACTCAGCTTCAAGATACTCGTCGAGCATCTCAACGATTTGCTGTTTGGTTAAATTCATCTATCTATTATTCTGTCACAGAGACACTGAGGCACAGGGAAGATCAAAAGATATTCAACTCTGCGTCTCGCGCCATATGGGATGCTCGATTTAGAATAAAGATGCAGAGAGTTCATTAACAGCGGCCAGCATTTCCGGATCATCCGTCAGTGCCTGTGCAACTGCGCTTTGACAGGCGGACACGGGCTCAACACCATCGGCCATTAGTTTGCCTGCATGCACCAGTAACCGGGTACTCGCGCCTTCATCCAGACCATTACCTTTAAGATTGCGCGTCATGCCCGCAAACTTCACCAGCAAGTTAGCCATTGATTCATCAAGCCCCGACTCTTTCTGCACGATACGAGATTCTAATCCCGCTTCTGGATAATCAAATTCCAGAGCAACAAAACGCTGCCGGGTGAATAACCACGGTGGTATCTTTTCGCGCCTCAACCACTTCATCCAGGTAGCAGATCGCCCCGGCGCGCACCGCACGTGCAAGTGGCCCATCAACCCAGACCGTTTCACCCCCCTTTACCAGGAACCGCCCCACCAGATCCGATGCCGTCAGGTCATCATGGCAGGATACAGTGATTAGTGGCCGCTTCAGCTTCCATGCCATGTGTTCCATAAAGCGGGTTTTACCACAGCCCGTAGGCCCCTTGAGCAGAATAGGCAGGCCATTCTTATAGGCGGCCTCAAAGATTCCAATCTCATTCCCAACGGATTCATAATAAGGTTCATCCTTGATGAAATGCTCTTCTGGATTGATTTCGTGTGCTTCCATGAGATCCCTGCTCAATATGTCATCGTGTGGCGCACGTTAACGACATTACCATCGCCCTTCAATAGTTAGATGATAATAATTCTCAATCACAAAAGATAATTCTATGCATCCCATAAGTCTATATATAACGTACTTATTAAAGCATCGGAAAATTGAATCTGAAAACAACTCTATTAACTGGCACTAATACAGGCAGAGGGGTATCCTGCGCGATTCCTAACTGGGATCGATTTATATTTAAGAGTTTCCCCAGTGATGAATAACCGTGACGGCAATCTGAGTCGTTACAATTTTTTCCTATGTCGGAGGAGCTAGATCCATGTCGGATATCGTCGCAAGTAACGAGACCATCGTGGTCGTCGGTGGCGGCATCAGCGGTATGACGTCTGCCCTGGAAGCCGCAGAATGCGGTAAACAGGTCATACTCATCGAGAAGAATGCCTCACTCGGTGGCCGTGTTGCCCAGCTACACAAATACTTTCCTAAAATGTGCCATCCCACCTGTGGAATGGAAATCAACCTGCAACGCGCCAAGAAGAATCGCAATCTGCGTATCTTAACAATGGCGGAAGTGACTGAGGTCACTGGCGAATCGGGTGATTATTCATTGAAGGTTTCCCTCAAGCCCCGTTATGTCAACGAGAATTGCACCGCCTGTGGCGAATGCGAAAAAGCCGTTGAAGCGGAGTTCGATGACGAATTTAACTATGGCATGTCCAAGCGCAAAGGTGCTTACCTGCCACACAACATGGCTTACCCTCAGCGTTTCGTTCTCGATGCCAACATTATCGGCACTGACGATGCAACCAAGGCGAAAGAAGCCTGCAAGTACGATGCAATTGACCTCGACATGCAGGATGAGGTCATCGACCTGAAAGCCGGCGCCATCATCTGGGCCACCGGCTGGCAGCCTTATGATGCCAACAAGATTCAGCCTTATGGCTATGATCGCTATGAAAACGTTATTACCAACGTTGAATTCGAGCGTTTGATGGATCCACAGGGACCAACAGGCGGCAAACTGGTACGCCCCTCCGACGGCAAAGAAGCCAAGAACGTGGCTTTCATCCAGTGTGCCGGTTCGCGTGACCGCAACCACCTGCGTCATTGTTCACGTATCTGCTGCATGGCTTCCCTGAAGCAGAGCAAATATGTGCGTGGCGCTTTCCCTGAAGATGGCAAGGTCAGCATTTACTATATTGATATCCGTGCCATTGATCGTTTCGAAGACTTCTACAAGTCGGTTCAGGACGATGAAAACGTCACCTTCATCAAATCCAAGGTTGCCAACATCATCAAGGACAAAGATGACAATCCAGTATTAAAAGGTGTGGATACCGAAGGTTATAACCGCTATGAAACACCATATGACCTGGTCGTTCTGGCAACAGGCATGCAACCGAGCGTTGATCAGGATGCCTTCCCGGTCGACATCGTTATCAGTCAGGACGGTTTTATCGAGCCTGATGAATCCAATGGTGCCATCTTTGCTGCCGGTTCTACTGCCGACGCACTGGATGTTAACCGTTCCGTTCAATCTGCCACTGCCGCTGCACTTCGTGCAATCCAGGTAGTGAATAAAGCCGCTGGCACAGGAGCTTAATCATGGCTGATGAAAAGAAAATTGGCGCATATATGTGCAAAGGTTGTGGCCTGGGTGATCGCCTGGACTTCGACAACATCAAAATGATTGCTGAGCGTGAAGGCAAGGCCAACCTGGTCAAGGAACATGATTTTCTGTGTTCTGCTGAAGGCGTGAAGATGATTCAGGACGACATCGATAATGAAGGTGTAACCAATGTTGCGATTTGTGCCTGCTCTCGCCGCGCCAAGACCGATGCATTCAATTTTGAAAATGTCGCCGTTACACGTGGCAACCTGCGCGAAGGCGTAATCTGGGTTCGCCCCGATACTGACGAAGCACGTGAATTAACACAGGAAATGGCCGAAGACTATGTACGCATGGCCTGCTTCGAATCCAAGTTTACTCAAGTGCCCAAGTCTTCCGAACAACAGGGACGTACTGATAACGTATTGGTCGTTGGTGGCGGTGTCACCGGCATGACCGCAGCAATTAAGATTTCAAAAGCTGGTTACAAGGCAGCAATTGTTGAGAAATCCAGTGCCCTGGGTGGCCATCTGGCCGATGCCTGGAAAGACATCCCCAGCCGTTCACCTTATGCCGACCCTGCCGATACCGGTGTTGCCGACATGATTGCGGCGATCGAGGCTGATAGTAATATCACTGTTCATCTGAACTCCACGCTCACCAAGACCTCTGGTGCACCGGGTCGTTTTGCTGCCGACATCAGCACCGAATCCGGTTCTACCACAACGGAAAATTTTGGTGCCATCGTGCAGGCCTCTGGTTACAAGGATTACGACGCTAACCAGTTACCTGAACTGGGCTATGGCAAGACACCTGACGTTGTCACTCAAGCTGAACTGGAAAAGCTGGCAGTTGAAGCCAATGGTGGCCCGATCAAGCGTCCATCTGATGGCAAGGAAGTCACCAGTGTTGCATTTGTTCAATGTGCTGGACAACGTTCAGATAAGGAAGGTCATCTGCCCTACTGTTCAGGTACCTGCTGCCTGACTTCTATCAAGCAGGCGATGTACTTCAAGGACAACAACAGTGATATTGATACCACAGTAATTTATACCGACCTGCGCACACCAGGTTCACCCGGCGAAGATTTTTATCGTTCAGGTCAACAAAAAGGCGTGGTATTCACTAAAGGTGAAGTCAGTGAAGTAGCGGCGGGTTCTGATGCCCACAGCGTCAAGTTCAAGGATCTGATCCTGAACGAAGACACTGAGATGCAGGCCGACCTGGTAGTCCTGGCGACTGGCCAGGTACCCAACTCTGGTCCCGACCTTGAGATGCAGGCCGAAGACAAAGCTGCAGCGGACGAAGCCGGTGAGGAATATGTTCAGGAAATTCCAGTCGATTCAATTCTGAACCTTGACTATCGTCAGGGCCCGGATATGCCTCAACTGGTTCACGGTTTCACTGATTCACACTTTATCTGTTTCCCTTATGAAACCCGTCGTACCGGTATCTATACTGCTGGCCCGGTTCGCCGTCCAATGGACAGCGCACAGGCCAAGGAAGATGGTACGGGTGCTGCCATGAAGGCCATCCATGCACTGGAAGATGCGGCACAGGGTCGTGCGGCACATCCTCGTTCAGGTGACCTGAGCTTCCCAAGCTTCCGCCAGGAAGGCTGTACACAGTGTAAGCGTTGTACAGTGGAATGCCCGTTTGGCGCCATCAACGAAGATGATGAAGGTTACCCGCAATTTAACGAAGCACGCTGCCGTCGTTGTGGTACCTGCATGGGTGCCTGCCCGGTTCGTGTTATTTCTTTCGAGAACTACTCGGTTGATACCGTCGGTCAGCAAATCAAAAACGTTGAGATGCCTGACGAGTTTGATGAGAAACCACGTATTCTGGTGCTAGCCTGTGAAAACGACGCCTATCCTGCTCTGGATATGGCCGCCCGTAACGGCAACCACTATAGTGAATTCTCGCGAGTGATTCCGGTACGTTGCTTGGGATCGGTAAATACCATCTGGATCACTGACGCGCTGAACTCCGGTTATGACGGCATCGTCTTGATGGGTTGCCGTAAAGATGATGACTACCAGTGTCACTTTGTTCGTGGTTCACGTTTGGCAGGTATTCGTATGTCCAAGATTGACGATACGCTTGAACAGCTCAATCTGGAACCTGAACGCGTTGCCACATACGAGATTGCGATCACTGATGTAGAACGTGCGCCGGCATTGATTAACGAAATGGCGGCAACTGTCGAGAAAGTCGGCATGAACCCATTCAAATTCTAAGGAGGCCAACGATGAGCACAAATACAGCAATGGTCGAAAAATACCGCAACAACTTCCTCTAGGAAGTTGAGGCAAACGTCGAAGAAGGCGAATGGGTCAAGATGTGCATGCAGTGTGGTGTTTGCGCAGGCTCCTGCCCACTGGGTAACGCCTGGGAACATCCACCACAGGAAATTTTTATGATGATTCGCGCCGGCAAGCGCGATGATGTCCTAACATCTGACTCCATGTGGATGTGTACTTCCTGCTACAACTGTATCGTACGTTGCCCGCGTGAACTACCGATCACCCACATCATGCACGGCCTGGCACACTACGCCAAACGCCTGGGCATTGCTCCCAAGAGCAATCCGACACAGTGGTTCTCAGAAGTCTTCTGGAACAACATGATGAAGAAGGGACGTGTCAATGAACTGAAACTGGGCCTGTCCATGTACTTCAAGGACGGATTTATTTCTGGCATCAAGGAATCACTGAAAAATGCCAAACTTGGCATGAATATGCAAAAGGCCAAGCGTATGGCACCCACGGAATTCTTTGGTGGCCATGGTGTAAAGAATCCTGGTGATCTACAAAAGATCATCAAGAAGGCGCAGGAGCTGGAAGCTGCGCGCATTGAGCAACACGGTAAGTAGGAGATTAATCATGGCAAAACGTGAATATTCATATTATCCCGGTTGCTCCTCACAAAAAGGCGCTACTTCATCGAACCTGATGAAGTCGGTTGCCACTATGTGTGAAGAACTGGATGTCCAACTGAACGAAATCCCGGACTGGAACTGCTGTTCGGCCTCTATCGGTTACGGCAGCGGCGGTGAGCTACCTCGCCTGGTGATATCTGCGCGTAATATTGCCCTGTCCGAAGAGAACAACCCGGATCAGGACATTGTCGCGACTTGTGCTGCATGCTGGCTATCGACTCGTGAAGCAGCTGAGCGCCTTGAAGATGACGAAAACATGTTCAAAGAGGCTAATGAAGCGCTGGCTGAAGCCAACCTGAAGCTGACCAACAAAACACCCATTCGCCATATGGCTGAGGTTCTGATTGAAGACATTGGCTACGAAGAAATTGGTAAAGGTGTTAAGAAGCCACTGGAAGGCATCAAGATCGCAGGTTATGTAGGTTGTCAGACCAACCGCCCTTTTGGTATCGATGGCGAATCCTATGAGAACCCGATGTACCTGGATGGCCTGGTAGATACCCTTGGTGGTGACTCCATCTCAACCTATGAAAAGAAGGTGCAATGTTGCGGTGGCGCCCTGGCATTCTCAGAGCCTGAAAAGTCTCAGGAAATGATCAAAGGTATTATTGAAGCGGCTTATGATAACGATGCCGACATGATCGCAACACCATGCCCGCTATGTCAGGCGAATGTGGAGATCTATCAGGATCAGATCAACGCTAAATACGGCACCAAGTTTGATATGCCGGTTGTTTATTACAGCCAGTTAATCAGTGTTGCCTACGGTCGTAATGCCAATGATGCCGCCCTGAACGGCCAGGTCATCAAGGCCAAAAAACTGGAAGATCTTGCTGCAAAGTAAATATTATTATTTCAGTTTTCAGTAAAAAAGCCCGCTTATGCGTGCTTTTTTATTGTCCAGACCTCCCACACGCTACGGGATTTCCATTTATTCCTGTAATATTATTAAAAATTGACCTTGATTAAGTTATTCCTCATGGTTCAGTGACACGATGGCATATAGCAACATCATGGTTTCGATAAATATTACAATATTCAAATTCAGTATCGACTGTCATAGGAGAAATTGATATGCACAAATTTTTCAAGCCTGTTCTGACCGGCATAGCAATTGCTGCGTTTGCCGCTTCAGGTTCGGCGGTAGCCTTTTCTTTTAGTGAATCTTTTAACGACTCATGGAGTTCAGGAAAGAGTGGCTCTTCCTGGAGCACACCGAACTGGGGAACAACCTACAACACACCGTCATGGGGCCCGTGGAGTAGTGGTCCACGTTATTACCCCAGACCTGGAACCTATTATCACCCGCGGATATCACCTTACGATCGTAATATGATGAGACAGAAACGCCAGGCCCTGATGTCCAACCATGATGATGCTATGGATGGTCTGGCCGACATGCTGTTTGGTAAGTTCAAGTTTAACCGCGATGAGGCCATAGCGCTTGCACGCGAAATTGAAATGAACGCAAACCAGAATATGTTGAAAAACTTTCATCCCGGAGCTGTTGCCACTCACGATTCCAATACAGCCCCTACTTACTGGGGTAACGAAGAGGCATTCAAATCGTATGTTGACGCGCTAAGAGTTGCAGCCCGTAATCTTGCCCTTGAGCTTGGTAAACGTCCTAAAGACGGGGAAGGGGTAATGTACCCACGCCAGAGCAAAGGTTTTGAGTATCGCAGGTCTTATGGGAATGATGCTGACCCCATTTCCTCGGAGGTCTTCACCAAGTTCAATGAAGTGGCCGCCACCTGCCAAACCTGTCATTCATACTTCCGCATACCCGGATGGTAATTCTTATAGGAATCAGGAATTAAGTATTCTTAACACCATAAAAAAAGCCTGCATAAGCAGGCTTTTTTCTTTGCATGAATCTAAATGGTGTAACTACATCGACATCTCAATATCATCAATAACCGCATCGATCCCGGCCTGTGCACAAACCTCATCTGTCTCTCCTGATGGGGCACCACTGACACCAACTGCACCAAGTAGCGAACCACCTGCCTGAATCGGTAAACCACCTGCAGACATAATAATTCCTGGCGCACGTCCTATTGGCCCATTGGCACGATCGCCCAGGGCTGATGTTGCGGCATTAAAATTTGCTGCTGTATACGCCTTGCCTTTACTGATTGGTACGGTGATCTGTGCTGCAATGGTATCGCGAAGGGTAACCTGAACGATTCCTTCTCTATCCACCACTGTCACACCAATCTGTATGCCTTGTTTGGTGCACTCAGCAACTGCCGCTTGTGCAATCTGGATTGCAGTCGATAAAGTCAATCGATTGGTTTTTACCATGAGTAGCTCATCATCTGATATGACAGGCGTTGATAATCCCATGAACAAACTCAACAGCAAATACCTTGAAACCTTCATTTCATCCTCCTGGTGGCGTAATTAAACATTATCATTATATGGCGCGCTCGGCGGGAGTCGAACCCACGACCCCAGGCTTCGGAGGCCTGTACTCTATCCAACTGAGCTACGAGCGCTATGTCTAGTAATCCTACATGATATAACCTTCCCGTCCATGGAGCTTCATTCCAGCCGCAACTTCCCTGTTGCGGCGCTCGCCGGGGAAAAGACATGTTAGATGTCTTTTCCTAATTCCGGCTTGCCCATGGCGAGCCGCTATTTAACACGGACGTTTATTTACAGAGAAAGAGGATTTTCTATGAAAGCACAACAATACCTTCTAAAAATGATTATTACTGCTGCTACTCTTGGCGGTCTGATGATTCTGCAGGGCTGTTCCGGTGAACAGGAAGCTGCCCCCAAAGCACCAGTAAAGGCAGCCAGCGCACCCGCTGCTGCACCTACTGATACCGCTGCACCTGCTGAGGCTGCGTCATCCGCGATCGATGGACAAGCTTTGTATGCTGCCTGCGCTGCTTGTCATGCTGCCTGCGCTGCTTGTCATGCTGCCGGCGTCGCCAACGCACCCAAACTCGGTGATGCTGCAGCTTGGGCACCTCGTATTGCCACAGGTATGGATGCAATGGTTGCCAACGCCATCAAGGGTAAAGGTGCCATGCCTCCAAAAGGTGGTCGCATGGATTATAACGACGAGCAAATTAAGGCTATTGTTGAGTACATGGTCAACGCGTCAAAGTAACAAGACCACGCATACAGGAAAAGGCCTGGTTTCTTGCCAGGCTTTTTTTCTTTTCCAGGAGAAACTGAAAACAAATCCACCGGGCAATATCACTGATTTGCTGGACAGTTTTCGCTATACTCCGCGCCAGATTTTACACCATGAACTAGAGGCTTGAATTATGAGTGACGCAGAAGAAGTAGATAATACCCAAATATTTATCTGGGTATTAGCGGCATTAGTATTATTTACTGTAATCGTAATGCTGATGACCCGATCGGTTGGCATGGAAGACAGCGGCCCCATGACAGACAAGGATATCGATGAACGTACCAAGCCGTATAGCACGGTCAAAATAGCTGGCCAGCCTGAAGCAGCGGCAGCTGCAGCAACTCCGGCAGAAAAGGCCCCTGCAGCTACGGCCGCAGTTGCACCAGCTGAAGCTACCCCTGTTGCAGAAGCAGCACCAGCTACAGAAGCACCCGTTGCCGCAGCATCAGCAATTGATGGACAGGCATTGTATGCCCCTTGCGCTGTGTGCCACGCCACCGGAGTTGCTAACGCACCGAAACTCGGCGATGCTGCAGCCTGGGCACCTCGTGTTGCCACTGGTATGGATACAATGGTTGCCAATGCCATCAATGGTAAAGGAGCCATGCCTCCAAAGGGCACTCGACCTGATTATAGCGATGCACAAATAAGAGCTGTGGTTGAATACATGGTTAACGCATCTAAATAGATTTAGATCGCATCTGATAAAAGTCCTGGCATCTTGCCAGGCCTTTTTTTATTTCTTCAGGCTTTTAATCTGCTTCATTCTTGTTAGATTTTTCTTTGCCGCCTGTAAATTACCAGTTACTGCATACATTGCAGCACGAACCTGATACACCGTCGGATTATTAAAATCCATACGTAATATTTCAACCATATCCTCGTTCGCTTCCGCAGATGGTTTATCGATAATTCGACTACGCAATGCAAGCACATCAGTTTCGATAAGATGGAACCTTGCGTAGGGATCAAATTTATTGAGTTCACGAGCACGCAAAAAATATTGCCGTGTTAACTGGTAGGTTTGTCGCGTAGGCCTTTTCATCAGGCGGCGCATATAGATAAGACCTATTTGATCCTGATAGTAACTATCGTTGCTGCTTGTTTTTCCAAGCCACTTTAAATACTCATCGGGTTTTTTGTAGCCCACATTTGAGTAAGACTGCGCTTTCCTCAACGTATAATCCTGGGTTACTTTTATTGTTAGTAATACCGCATAACTCATCGTGACAAATAAACCACCTGTCATAATGATCGTATACATATAGTTTGATGAGCGACTAACTGTGCTTACAACACCCGCACCTTGTAACATAAAAGATGAACTAACCGCTAATACCAACCAGAACATGATGGAAGAGGCTGCTTCAGACCAACCCGAGAGACTCTGCATAAGATAACCTATTAGCATCGCTAATATAGCGATATGTATAGTTCGGTATTGTTTATCAACTTTAGCCGATTTAAATATTAGCCATAGCACGCCTGATATCATAAACAGGTAAAACAGCATTGAAGGAATACCATTATCTACCGATAATTGAAGGTAATCATTATGTATCATCGTCGGAGTAATAATCGTGCCCCTATCCGCGGCAATAATGAAGTCCATGGGTGGACGATATAATGGGTAAATCAAACGAAATGACTCAAAACCAAAACCAAAAATCGGGCTGTCCACAATGGCCTCTAAAGCAACTTTAAAGTAGAGTATTCTCATTTCAAAACCAGAACCTAATACCAAACGGTCAGTAAAATAAAGCAGACTGATCGCTCCCGTCAGGACACCAAACCCGGTAACAACCAGAACAATCGTACGTTTGGTATTAAACAAAGAAAGATGTTTGTAATGGCTGACAATGCCATAAACAAACATAATCAGGATAGCCAGAAGTCCAGCAATAATAGGGCCGCGACTTCCTGATACTAGTAATATCAAAAAGAAGGTAATAAAAAAAACAGTTGCTGTTATTTTTTTCTTAAGTTGGTCGCATAGCCATATTTCAGATAATGAGAATGGTATCGCCAACAAAAGTATGGCGGCTAAAGCAACTGGATTTCCAATAGACGAAGGTGGTCTATAGCCTGCTCTACTATCAAACACTGCATCGAAACCCATATACTGCATAAAGCCATACAGGCATACCATCAGAACCATGAGTAACAGCGTTGATATAAAGCGACGAAAGCGCGCCGCATCGTAAGGAATGCTGCTTACCGTCACAAAAATAATCATCAGAAGAAGGTTGGTGTACAACCCATTATAGCGTCCGTATTGCCCTTCCAAAGCGGTTTGCAAATGAATAGCCTGGCTGGTTCCTAATAACCACCATATAACCAGTAGCAATAATGGAAATCTGATTGCCTTTGGCAATACCTGGTAATCACCACGCTTAACCCGGACAAGAAATGTTCCTAACAAAGCTACCGTCAGACATGCGGTGACTGCTAATTTCGGCAGGGTAAAATGACTGTTTAGCTTGGTAGTAAACAGAAAAAGCGCAGACGCCAT
>Ga0126335_1000323_pt1 | contig 22420 bp, 19 predicted proteins | sample OlaspJWI45metaG_FD_108409 | JGI IMG/M metagenome (GOLD analysis project Ga0126335, IMG submission 108409) | Marine gutless worms symbiont microbial communities from Oahu, Hawaii - Olavius sp. 1 OAHU.JWI-45 metaG | ecosystem: Host-associated > Annelida > Digestive system > Unclassified | place... | reverse complement strand
GGAGGGAGGGAGTTCGTCCTTTGCCATAGGAAGAAAAAAGAAAACTCGGCGCCTCTGGATCGGAGGTCATGGTGAGACCGCGCCATGCGTTGGCGGTGTACGTACGTCAGACGAGCGACAACGGTGGCACGATAGACGAGCTGCAGAGCCGCGAGCTCAGACCGTGACAGCGCAACACTCGAAGTGCGTAATTTGTCTGAGCACTAGACGTTACGAGTTGCTGAACGTGTTCAATGAAAGAGAAGTCGTCGCAAAGACCACGCCCAGCAGCTGCGGCAGCGCACGATGCCCTGCAGTCGAGCCGGCTCAGCATCATGCCGTCGCCTCCTCTTGCTGTCTGTAAAAACAACTTTACACGACTTGTCATAGTTTAACTTCAGATTGTTCTGCTTGGCCCAATTCTGTATGCTGGCGAGCTCGATGTGACGAGAGGCTACATTAGAGGCTGGTATACGGATAATCAGATAAGTATCGTCAGAAAATTTAGATAAAGAATTTCCAGGAACAGCGGAGGCGTGTGTGTAGTAATGAATGAATGAATATTCGTGTATTATGGAAGAAAAACCTAATAAAGCCTCCAAGTTAGCCTCCAAGCTAACTGCTTGCTGTGCTTTCGGTTTAACGACAGCTGATACTTGTATTTTAAATACTTTTTATTGGGTACATGTAAGTTGTTTCTATACTTAAAATACTTTAAAAAAGTATTTTACCCACAACTGGCTGCAGCAAACATTCTAAGATATCGGCTTTCGGCAAATCCGATATTCACTCAGCTCTAGACAAGAGGAAACTGTTTTAGCAGTTTTGGCCAGGGACTTATACACAGCTTCGCTGGGACTACTTACTCTACGGCGAATCAAGTTTAACGTTACGTAATACTAAACGCACGCTATAGCTGTCGCTGGTATTACACATAGGCTAAGGTCACAAAGCTATCACAATATTGCTAACGCCATTATCTCAAAGCGAAATTGCTTTAAATCGTAGTTATTGCTCGTGGACCACGAAAATCTCAAGCATAACTGTCACTTCCACTTGTAACGGTTGCTATTCTATATTATCTATGGTTGCTAAATTTACTTTGCAACCGACAGGGGTTAGATGTACACCAAAAATCATAGAGTGAGCAGTCCCTGCAGACAAGCAGTATGTAATGTAAGTCCCTTGTTTTGGCGCGACAATTGTTTTGCTAATTTGTGTGATGGGTGTTTCGTGTGTGTTATGTATATCATTATTTACTTATTATTTTTATTACTTTTGTCGCTGTGTGCATATAATATTGGGCACTCCTGTAGGAGTTCACTGCATGGTGATAATAAACCGTTGCCAGTAGCCGATGACATCAAAGTGGTAGGAGTCGTGCTTGATCAGCGTCTGTCGTTTCACAAGCACGTCTCGGCGGTGGCACGATCGTGCAATTACCATGCACAGGCCATCCGACACATTCGACATTTGCTGACTACGGAACTGGCACAGACACTGGCTTGTAGTCTTATCCTGTCTAGGATCGACTACTGCAATGCTGTGCTTCACGGCGCTCCAGGCTACAGCATCAAGAAGTTGCAGCGAGCACAGAACAACACAGCTCGGATCGTTCTCGAAGCACCAAGACGATCCCATGTTAGTCCGTTGCTGAGGACGTTACACTGGCTGCCGGTTCAGCAGAGGATCGATTACAAAGTGGCTCTGCTGACATTCAAAGTCCGCAGCACATCGACCCCGTCGTACCTGCAACTCCTAATCCAGGATCGAGAACACGGCCACAACCTGCGATGGACCACTACGGCGCTGCGTCAACCTTTCACGACGACAACATTTGCGAAACGTGCTTTTCGATGCTCTGCACCAGCTGTCTGGAACTCACTGTTCTCAATAGTGACTCTAGTAGTTTTTAAGTCCAGGCTAAAGACTTTCCTCTTCTCCCAGGCTTTCCCTTCTTTCTGCACTCACTAACACGCTGCCTGCCCCCAGTGCCTCTGAAGTTACGACCTTATGGCGCTATACAAATCTGTTTATTATTATTATTTGTTTACCACCATTCTAAGCTTAACCTTAACTCTCAACCCTAAAACTAGCCCCACGTGACCAAATCCACATTCACATGAACACATTTTACCCATGGTTTTGTCTTTACTCTGGCTAGAATAAAAGGTGAAAGTGCAAAAATGGTAACATTGCTCAGTACAACTAGAGGAAATAAGTACAAATGGCAGAAGTCTTTATGTCATTATAACTAAGAAAATATTAATTTAGTTCTAGAGTAGTAAATATGTGGAATAGTTTACCAAATGACGTGTCTGAGGCTGATACTATTAATACTTTTAAGAATCGTCTTGATAGATATTGGTCTAATCAAGATGTTCTTTTTAATGTTGGCGTTGACTTAATTGGAACTGGAAGTCTACCAATCTGTGAGTGAAAGTGATGATAAGATGTGGGCAGAGGAGTACCTGCACCCATCAGAACACATTGGCTTGGATTTGATAATTGGATCTGTGTGATGCAGAACTGTTCATTCTTGTTTAAAATAATCGCAATTGTTATTGTGTTGGTTTTTTTGTAGAATTTGATGGATCAGGACGGAGGAACAGCTGCTGTTGATGAGGGTGGTTTGGCAAGGAACCGTTCACGGCGCGAAAAAAAAGATCGCTATGGACGGAAGGCTGCTCTGGAGCATTTTCGAGAAGCACGTTCTGGACAGCGTCCACGTTATGTCATTGCTGAAGAACACAATATTTATGAAGAGGTTGACGAAGAAGAGTATTCTAAGATAGTTCGAGATCGACAGGACGATGATTGGATTGTCGATGATGGTACCGGTTATGTTGAAGATGGTCGTGAAATTTTTGATGATGATCCTGAAGCAGTCGCCACAGCAGGGAAAAAGAAAAGTACTACAAATGCGAAAACAGCCAAAAACCCGAATATTCGTCCTACTGATTCCAAACCGAAAAGCATCCGCAGCATGTTTGCTGCAGCTGCCATTAAGCCGAAAGTACAGAAGGAAGTTAGCTTGGAGGATGATGACATTCTCGGTGACATTATGGGTGAATTGAAGAAAGGAGATGCAGGTACACAAATGATTCGACCTGCTCCAGTTAAAAGGCTTCGACAAGTGGAACCGGTATATCTGTCAGCGAAGATAAACAAAGTTGATAGCAGTGGATTCAGTGGAAGAATGCATACTGGCAGTGCAGTTTATTCCAAAAAATCCAACTCTGAATCCCACTTTGGATCTGCACTAAAAACCTCCAGAGTGGATTGTTGTGATTCAGACATTAGCCGTAAATCACCCGAGAAGTTTAGTGAGCATTCCGTTACAAAGGTTCCTAAGAAGACCCCATTCCAACAGAGAAATAATGTGCCATTGTCGCAGCAGATCCAGGAATTTGCATCTCCGGATCTGTTTGAGTCTGATCAGCATTCTGAAGTGATAGAAGACTTTGATAGTGAAATGGACACATCAGCTGTATGCAGTGAGGTTGATGTATCAGGGATTGACTTTAATGATAACTTCGAACAAGAGGTCTCGGAGAATAAGTTGTCAGGTAGTTCCACTGGTCTTGTTGTTTGAGTAAATATATTTTTATAGACTAGACTAGTAGTGTTATACTGGCAGTGTACATCAGTGTGGATAGCATAAATACAGCATTACTGCTGGGATGATCTGCCAGTGAGGCTGCACATTGCACATTGCACAGGGTATACGATATTCAAAGAAACCTGCCTGAGCAATAGCTAAATAGTGCATGTACAAAGTGTGGTAGTTGTGGCTATCAAGTCTCTGTGTGTTTGTGTATGTTTATTCACTTATAACTCGGGAATGGGAGGATAAATTTTCAGGGTAGTTCTAGGGTGCCCGTGCCCCGGGGATATTCTTAGGCACAAAAAATTGGGGGTTCTGGGTAGGGGCCACAAAGTTGGCATTTTTTGTTTTTTTGCTGCATGGACAGCGCCGGGTAGCCCTAGCAGATAGCGTTGGGCAGCATTAGATACACAGGTCAGCCTCACAGCTGAAGGCATGGTACACTGCGGTGCAGGCAGCATGCATACTGCATTCTTTGACTGGGCAGCAGAATAGCATGGGGCAGGCGAGATATGGAGTGGGGCTTAATCTATAGGTATAATGCTGAGCTGGATGGGCAGAATGGCTAGTATTTTATATTCGTGCTGCTTTAGCAACCTCTAAACATTTAATAAAAATTCTCAAAACTTTGTGTAACAGTTTTCTTATGTATTAAAACAAAACTAGGGGTGAGACCAGAAAGTTCATTTTTAAGGACCACCCAGTGTGGCAGTTTGCTGACACATGGCAGTGAATCTGTCTATACTGAAGTGATGTTATCTTTATGTTTATGAGGAATATACTTTTTCATAGCATGCCATAGCACTGTCCCATGCAGTAGCTGTCCTTGTTTGTGAGCTAGTAGGCCACTGCCACAGAAATGGCAAGAAAACTACATTGTTGTGTGTAATTGTATCAAATAAAAAGTTGTTGTTAATAGTGAAACTGAATATGTTATTGCTTTTTTGTCACTAGGAAATGTCTCAGTTACCCCAGTTGCGGAAGGTGGAGTGAATGATGTGAAAGTTTTGGAGGAAAGCAAGGTATCCAACTGGCAGTGTGAGATAGACCCACGGCCTGAGATCAGCATTGATGCTTCATGTCTGCCTCTTGTTGACATCAATGGTGAGAACATTCTCAGACTTTACTGGTTTGATGCATTCGAGGATCATCAGAAGCAGCCTGGCACTGTATTTCTGTTTGGTAAGGTTTGGGCCGAGTCTGCCAAGCAGCATGTGAGCTGCTGTGTCAGTGTTAAGAACATTGAGAGGTGTGTCTACCTGCTGCCGAGGCAGTATCGTGTGAACGTCAAGACGAATGTTGAAGATCAGTTGCTGCCCGTCACTTTTGTTGACGTCTATCAGGTTTGTTAATAGTATGCCGTTTGTCATCTGTTGTAATTCTCATTTATGGTTTGTTTACGATGTGTTTGCACACGATTTGTTTACTTTATTGCACAGATACTTGTGCATCTGGTTAGCATTCTGTGCTTCTATACGTGCATTGTAGAATGTATTGAATCTGAAATGAATTTTATGTTATCATATCTGTACTGTGTCTCAAAAAAACGTCCTGCATGTTGCCACCTATAATATTGACCAATTTTCAAAATTCCTTTACCACTGGAAAGCATGTGAAATTTGCTACAGAAATATGTTTATATTCAACTACACCTTATGTATGTCGCTGCACCACCTTGGGCAGTTAAAAGTTCAAATTTGGTGCTAAGAAGGAGAAAAATGCATCTATTTAATGTAACTTGCTTACTTACTTATTACTTATTACTTCAGTTTCTGGTTCGGTGGTTCCTATTAAATATAAAATGCACTGGGCATGCGACACTGTACAACTTTTCAAGTAGGCAACATCGCTTCCACCGGCCCAGATCTTTAGCCAAGCAGCCCCGTCTACTGCAAGATATAGGGCATCGACGAGTTTGTCATTTAATGAATTGAAGTAGCGCTTCGTGTGGCATAACTGATGATACAGTTGACAAGTGGCCATCCGGGCCATCTCTCGTCATGTGTATGGTCAAATTATGGACACGTGAGCACGTGTTGTGGCAGTATTAATATCCATTTGGCCATATGACATGTAATGTCTCATTTTTGTCACATGCAGTACAATTTTTAAGTTGTGACTTTTGTAATTTATAACAGGTTAGGATTTTTGACTTCCCGAAGTAGTGCAGTAACATACTTAAGGTATGGTAGAAGATATTAATGTATTCTGTAGCAAATTTTATACGCTCCCCTGGCAATGAAAGAATTTTAAAAATCGGTCAAGGTTTGACGAGTTATAGCTGACAACACACACGTTTTTTGAGACGCAGTGTATAATTCGGTATCATTGTAATATTGTTTCATACTGTTGGTCGTTGTCTTTTGAAGTACACATTGTGAGGACAGTTAGTTATTCTGCTTTGCACCTGAGCAACATTTGGTATATTTGTTCTTTTAAGCATCATAGTCTGCACTGCAGTACTGTTGTACACATATTATCTTGTCATTTTTTGAACTTCACTTTGCTTAAAACTTAGCTTTAGCTTTTACTTTTGCACTTTTTGAAGCAGTGGCCTGGATTATAGGTGTGTGACCGTTTGTTATGTTAGTTGGCAAGTTGCATAGATGTAGAGAACATTGTTTATGCTGAATTTATTTGAGTATATATAACTCAGTAGCTGTAAAAAAAAATAAAAATTTGATTTACTTAATACTACTGCAACGCCATGTTTCAGGAATTTAATGACTATGTTGCTGAGCGGTACAAGATAATGAAGTTCAAGTCGATGAAAGTGACTCGTGCGTATGCATTTGGTGAGAAAGACGTCCCAGTTGAGAGTGAGTATCTGCAGGTTAGATACTCTGCGGAGTTTCCCGCACTGCCAGCCGACCTCGTTGGAGAGACGTTCTCACACGTGTTTGGGAGTAACACTTCCGCACTTGAGATGTTGATACTTGACCGTCGCATTAAAGGACCTTGTTGGATTGATATCAGCTGTCCGCAGGTTATTTTTAGCTATGTGTGCTAGGGTTTGTCTTCCTGTCTGTCTGTTGATCGGCAGATCGCATTATTCACATGGTTATGTCATTGATGACTTTTCAGTTTTCATCGAATTATATGAAGTAGTACCAGTTAACTTTAACGCCTGCTTTAATTTTTTAATGTATGCTAATGCACGCTGTATTTGTGTAGAGTAGACTTGTGTCATTGCTGATGCAGCGTACACATGAAATATATGACTTATGTAAGCTGCTATTGTGTGGCAGTGGTTATTGGTCTCATTTTTGCATGTGGCTAACGCGTGTATCGCCCACATTGATGGACGACGATCTCACTTAGTACAGTCTGGTCCCCTATGGCAGTTACCGTAACTGCCTGTATATGTGTCCTGCATCCCAGTTAGGTCGATGAAGCTTTTTGTCAATTTTGACAGCAATAATTTTTTAATCACAGTTAATTATATAATGCATTTGTTAATGTGCTAATCCGACAGCGATATTTAGGTCTTTGCAATAGATATGAAGCAATGTTTCTAGTTCGATGTTTAATATTAGTATAGCATTAGTCATAGCTTCAGTCAGTTCTTGTCAGAATTTAAGTTTAGTCTGTTTAAACCCTTGACTTCAATCACGATTTCAGACTCGCAGCTCTAAACGGTAAATGGTAATTCTGCTTTTGATTATGTTTATCTCCGTATAATGTAGTGCCGCTCCAACCCCCTATGCACTACTTTTGCGTAAGTTTTATTCCAGTTTTGTTAGATTTTCTTGTTTTTTTGTGTAGATTTTAGAGCTGTACCAGATACATATTTTTACTATCCAGTTAGAACCGGATACCGAATGGTGAAGTGAGGACTGTAAGACACGTTGACAATTAAGTTGAGTCGACTTACTTGACTACAATTCTACACCATCTGAGTGAGCACTCAGTAGCTTGGGGACAGTACTAATTTGACTTGGACACCCAGACTGCTGTATAGGTGGAGTCACAAGTTTCAGGTTTGAGCTTGTGATGTCCTGGTTCGAATGCAGGGTGCAGCAAAGGAGTCGACTCTGAGTGTTGAGTAGTAAGTAATCAACAAAATAACCCATTGGGAAACCTAAACTCCAGGCGCTCGCCCGGAGAGCGGAGCTCATTGGAAACGGCTGTTCCAACATCCTCCCGCCGCCATTTTTAACTATCACGTCGCTCAGACCACACTTATTTCAGATTTCTAACGCTAAAAAAGAAGAATTTGACTAGTATTATAATTTTTAATTCTTCTTTTTTAGTGTTAGAAATCTGAAATGAAAGTGTGGTTTGAGCGAAGTGATAGTTAAGAATGGTGGCGGGAGGATGTTGGAACAGCCGGCCAGACTGTATTTTTACCTTGACCAATCACATCGCTATAGCGTTTCCGCCATTGACTCCTTTTAGACACACTACGGTGTGTTTCGCCGACATTCTACAGCATCTAAATCTGTCAATCCTGGCTCATTTTCAAAATGTAGACCAACAAAAGATGTCAAATACCGACAACGAATGCGTGTCCAAATTTCAGCTTCAGAGGCCTTCGCAAAAAAAATTTTGTTATGCTTTTTCATGACGGATTTCGTGACTACTTCCGTCACGCTTATATTGCACACTAGTCAACAGCAACCCAGTACGCGCACAGGCGAGTTTACTATGGCCGCAGCTGGCCGGGCCTCCGGCCCGACCCGGGCTGGGCCTGAAATAATAAGTAAGTAAAATTAATAAATTATCCGGTTTCATTATCCAGTTTTTTGAGTGTCGGGAGCCAGAAATGTATACTACTGGATATCACTAATAGATTTGCAGCAGCATTTTTTGTGTCAGTTTACTTCAGAGTTTCCTTATCACTTTTTTTACTGAAACAGTCGGTCAATCTGAATGTTGTTGAGCAGGTGTCAGTACCAGCGGTCAGTTGGTGTCGCTATGAAGCATTTGTCTCTAAGCCAGAAAACGTGACAGTGTCAGAATCCACCAAGCTGACGCCACCTCCGCTGGTTGTGTTGGCTCTCACCCTTCGTACAGCACCTCACCCACGCACTCACCAGAATGAAATCACAGCCGCCGCTTGCCTCATTCACAGAAACTTTCACCTCGACCGTTCAGCACCAAAACCTGTATTCCAGTCACACTTCTGTGCCGTTGCTCCTCCTGCTGAGTGTGTGTTTCCATTTGACTTCCGAGATCGCGTGGCGGGGAAGTCAAGCAGTAAGGTGTCAATGAAGATTGACATAATGTCCAGTGAACGTGCACTTATCAACTTTATCATTGCTAAGTTACTCAAGGTATCTATTGTTTAGTCATTATTTTTTTTACCTCAGCACCTTCTGATTTGTTAGTCGGTCTGTCTGTCTGCACAAAACTCAACAAGAGGCCATAGTAATTGGGTGAGGGCTGCATCGAATGCACTGCACACACACACTATGTGTGTTGGACTCTACAACTATATCCATTGCTAAGATATGTAGGGGATCGCAAAAGTTAAAAGTAGGTCATGTGACCAACCCCTGACGCCTTACCATCTACATTTGCATAGTTTTCATTGGGGCCCCGAATTCTCTATATGCGCACAAAATTTCAAGTCTCAAAATTCAGAATTAAATCACGTGACCCCACCACGACTACCTATTTTGCATAGTTTTTGTTAGGGCTCCCACCCATCTACAGTCCATTCCGGAGATACGAGTGGTATTCAGAATTGGGTCCAGTGACCCCACGCTCCGACCCCCTATGCACTACTTTTGCAAAGTTTTTGTTAGGACCCCCACCTTTCTATATGCACGCAAAATTTCAAGTCTGTAGCTTCAGCAGTTCCTGGGATATGAGGGTGGTCACAGAATTTAAAAGTGGACCCCCCCTTCTCTCTGTAAGATGGAATGCATAAATCATGTCTAACAATGTTCCATGGGCCCCAGGAGTGTTCAGTCTAAACCTCATCTTGATCTGTTCAGCCATTTTTGCACAGTGAAGCCACGTTACAGATGGACACCGCGAACATTGGTAACAATAGTCAGCATCTCGTGCATTCGCTGAAGCCTAAAAGCTACTTATTAAAAATTGCTGTAACTTGATAGGAACGTCTTATGGTGAACCCTGAAAGTTAGTCGATTTTGGTGACGTTTAATGGTTTAACCTTGACGTGGCCTTGAGAACTATTTTTGTATTTTTAATAAAAACATTATCCAACTTGGAAACCAGTGGCCAGAGTTTGGTGCAAATTCACATGATAATGCATCTTGGTTGGTTCTCAAAAACCTTGACCTCTGACTGACATGCGACTGATTTTCAGTACTTTTAGTGGTGGCGTTAGGAGCAGTGGTTTGTGCTTCCCTTGGACACAGTTCAATACTGGCTGTTTTCATTGCTTTGTTAGGTAACTATAGCAGTCGTCAAAGTTTTTTGCATATGTAAGATGGAATGCGTAAATCATTTGACCGGTGACCGTGACATATTATGTATTATATGATGTGGAATACTTAGCCAGATGTGTTGAAACTATTAAACTAACTGGCTGATGGATGTGTAACTCTTGTGCAGATTGATCCAGACGTTATCGTGGGCCACGATGTGGCTGGATATGACATGGACATGTTACTGCATCGCATTGCAGCATGTAAGATCTCTCAGTGGTCCAAAGTGGGCCGACTCAAGCGTGCTACAATGCCTAAGTTTGGTGCACGATCTGGTGCTACTGCGGGAAGACTAATAATGGACACCATGATATCGGCAAAGGAACTCATTCGATGTCGTAGCTATGACCTTACTGAGGTAAGTTGTTGTTACTATCAACAATAGTACATGCAGGCTCCGGAGCTTATGAATTTGCCCACGATGTTTCCTGCCTCGATGGTGTAAAGAGCACCTAAGGTAGGCTTTTGGTTCATTAGTTTTATTTTTTGTTAATATCAACAGCAATTTTGTACATATTGTTGTGTTAGCTAGCATGTTTGGTATTTACTCAGATTTAGAGTGGTAAGTCAAGACATAGCTTATTCATCTCAACGAGACATTTGTTTAATATGATGTTCACTGGCAACTGCAGACAAACTTACGATGTTTGCAGAGACGGTTGAGTCCAGCAAGTCTGAGTCTTAGTACACAGACCTTCAGCAAAAGTATGAGATGAGTCCAAATATGGCTAAAATTCAGCATTTACCGTCTAACTGAACATGTGGTGAGAAGCAGTGGGACGTGTTAAAAAGAAAGTATCGTACAGTCGTGCTTTAATGAAACCATCTCCGTCAAAAACGTTATCGTTAAGTTTTCTAAGTAGAGTGGTCTAAACAGTGATGTCATAATGTCAAGGTGGAGTGCCGAGGGTTCATATACGAGTCTTAAATATACACTTAAGTCAGACTTGCTGACAGCGTAACTGGATGCTGGTTTTGTGTGTAGTTGGTCTCGCATGTTCTCAAGGACTGTCGTCGTGTGTATGAGCCGGAGGAAGTCCGGCAGTCTTTCAACAATTCAGCCAGTCTTCTTGACCTGCTGGAGTCCACACTTCTTGATGCTACCTACACTCTGCGTATTGCAGGTGAACTGAATGCTCTGCCACTTGCCGCTCAGATCTCCAACGTATGCGGAAACGTTTTGTCACGCACGCTTGCTGGTGGTCGGTCCGAACGCAACGAGTACTTGCTGCTTCACGCGTTCACGGAGCATGGGTTTATCGTACCAGACAAAGTGTACAGCAAACGTCCGACACACCACATAGAAGAGCATGATGATGAAACGGAAGTGGATGCTGGTACTGGAAAGGGAAAATCGAGAAGACGGAAACCTGCCTACACAGGTGGACTGGTGCTGGATCCAAAACGAGGATTCTATGACAAGTATGTGCTGCTGGTAGATTTTAACAGTCTGTACCCATCCATCATCCAGGAATACAATATCTGCTTCACAACTGTCATCATTTCAACCAGTGATGCACAGGTCTGTGCCACTTGTTTAAACTCACGAACTGTGGTTGCAATGGCTGTCTGTTTGCACATGCTTTGTATTGTATTTATTGTGACTGGTGCAAGGTGAATTGGCAATAGCAGTCCATAATTTTTTTTATATTTTGTGTGTGTGAATAAACTCTGTATCATTTAAAACATTGCTTTAAAATTTTTTGTCTGCCCGAAAGAATATAATGATGTAATGGAATATAATGCATAGTACTTTTATTGAAAATTTGAGAAGCATCAAAATCTTAGGATTGTTGCCTATTTCTTGAGATCAGTCTGGAAACCCTTAAACATGCATATATTTTGGGTCTAACTGATATAGTGAATTGTTAATGTGGGTTGTGTCTGAAGACAAATGCCACAGAGGATGACGAATATGATGAATCTTGGTTACCGGAGCCAGGACTTGAACGTGGTATTCTTCCGACAGAGATCCGGAGATTGGTGGAAAGCCGCAAGCATGTCCGCCAGCTGATGAAGTCTTCCGCCATTTCACCAGATCTTCTCGCACAGTACGACATACGCCAGCGGGCGCTGAAGCTGACTGCCAACAGTCTCTATGGTTGTCTGGGGTTCACTAATTCACGTTTCTATGCCAAGCGTCTTGCCGCGCTGGTGACAGGAAAGGGTCGTGAGATTCTGATGAAGACTCGAGATCTGGTTCAGGCAATGAACCTTGACGTCATATATGGTGACACGGATTCACTGATGATAGCCACCGGCACTTTGGACATCGACGAAGTCTATCGGCTTGGCAATCGTATCAAATCTGAGGTTTATCTTTGGCTGCTAATAGCAATTATATCATTTCTTTACATTTTTATATGTCGTCTTATGATGGAATGTATTAGGTTATGGTGCAGTCAGTCTGTCTGTGTCTGTTACGTGGCATCACTTTTAGTGTATAGAAGATAATTACGAGTTTGTTTAGACCCAGAGTGACCAAACTTTGTATGCACGTAGTCCATTTAGGATTGCTTTGGGGGTCAAATGTCCAATGTCACAGCTGTATAATGCCTGACACTGCTGTGCTTTTGTTGATTGTATTGGGGCTTAGGTGGCAAAAGGCAGACTGTGGCACTTCAGTGGCCCATGAAGTGTCTATATGCAGCCTGCAAACATTCCCACATGGCTCCGTCAAATATATGTCTCCAGCCATGATAGACCCCTCAACCTCTGTACATGGCTTTATCCTGTTAGTGTTGACGGTCTGGAGTAAAGAGGGAACATTAACAGAGCTGCTCTAATTACTATAGTACGGTGCAATACTCTTGTTGCGCAGTGTTCTAGGCAGCTTATAGGTCCAGCAGATTGGGTTTTTGTCACACTGGGACCCTTACGCCGTGCTTAGCCTAGAGGCGGTTTCCTACAGTTCATATTGTAACATGGTGGAGTGGTTCTGGTGGGATTGAAGCCTATCCCAGAGGCCAACTGGCTTCCTTCAGTGCTTTGACACATTGGGTCATCTGACCTGTAAAAATCGTCCCCGAAATGACCTACAAAGTGTCGAGAGAGACGTTAATCCTCTACACACTCGCCTCACTTTGGAATAAATGCTGGACAGCTAAATAATCAGTGTTAATTACAAGTGCTAAGGTGCATACAAATACAGTTCCTTATGACTGCATGGTGCTATAGAAATTCGTTTTTAACTTTTAAAAGAAATAGTATACCATACAAGCTGTGGTAGAGTTGTGTGTGTAAATTGAGCCCTGTTTGCTGTGTCTGTGTGTGCTAGGTGAACAAGTTGTACAAACATTTGGAAATTGACATTGACGGTGTGTTCCGGTCTATGCTGCTGCTCAAGAAGAAGAAATATGCGGCTTTGTCGGTTCAGAAAGTCAACGGCAACTTGGAAACATCGCAAGAGCTCAAGGGTCTGGACATAGTGCGTCGTGACTGGTGTACACTGGCCAAGGACACAGGCACATATGTCGTGTCGCAGATTCTGTCTGGAGAGACGAGGGAAGCCGTTGTGGAAGCCATACATTCGCGACTGATGGACATCGGCAACGCCGTCAGGGCAGGAGAGATTCCGTTGGAGGCTTTCCACATCACAAAGCAGTTGACGAAGAATCCCGAAGACTATCCAGACCGTAAAAGTCTTCCACACGTCCAGGTGACATTGTGTACTGCTTGTTTGTCGTTCTGTGGATGTAACACTGTAACAGTTTATGCATGAGGTCGACTTCCTTCAACTTGATAATAAATTTTAAATATCGTTGGAAATATTTCTTGTTTAAGTTAATAATTATGTAGTTAGATTTATATTGTTGTAAACTTAATTGAATAAAACGCATGCTATGGCTATTATCTTCTCATTTCATTTTTACCTTGTTTATAAAGTAATGTAACACAAGGTATTATGGAATCAGTGTACTTGTAACTAAGTAAAACATCGATTTATATAGCGCATTGTCGTAGGAAAACCTCTAATGTGCTCTAATGTACAGTAGTGACAGTTTTTCTGCCAGTCTGCATTATCATTGCCTGTGTTCTGTATCGTTGCGTGTTTGATTCAGTGACGTTTTAACCATACTTATTTAGTTGTTACTTACTAATTTAGTCATTTCCTTACACACAGGTGGCAATGAGGCTCAACACATCGGCCGGGTCCGGAGGCAGAAGGCTGCGTTCTGGTGATGCGGTTGTCTATGTTGTGTGTGATGATGGCTCATCACTACCAGCGACCCAGCGAGCTTACCATCCCAACCTTGAGGTTGCCAAACGCTCGGACCTCGTCGTTGATGCCCGCTATTACCTTGAACACCAGGTTCATCCGGTAGTGTCACGTCTCTGTGATCCAATTGAGGGAACTGACACGGCAAGGATCGCTGAGTGTCTGGGTCTCGACGCCAGTCATTTCCGACAAGCTATGCGTCGCGACGAGGATGATGATGCCACACTGCTAGGAGTAACAGAAGAATCAGAAATGGAGAAGTTTCGCGATTGTGAGGAGATCCAATTTCTGTGTAAATGTGGGAGTGAAAACAAGGTTGGCATTGACCAGAATTGTCCTGGATGCAACTGGTCTGCAGTGGATGACGTGGCATATGTCAGGAACCAGCTGACTCAGGCTGTACGTTCTCATGTGCACCACTACTATGAGGGGTGGCAGGTTTGTGAAGACCCGGCATGTGCACTGAGGACACGCCGGGCTCCCCTCGTCCTGAGTCGTGGTCATCCGGTCTGCCCAGCTTGCAGGCATGGCATACTTCGTCCTGAATTTTCAGAGAGAGCTGTGTATCGTCAGCTTGGCTATTATCAGCACTGCATTGAAAAAGTAGTAGGTCCAAACTATGAAGAACTGAAACCGTGGAAGTCATATATCAATAGCATTGTGGCTGATAGTGCTTATTCGGAAGTCAACCTGGAGAAACTGTTTGCAGGTCTGTTACCAGGGAATTTTTCTCACTGAGATAATGAATGCATAACAGTTTCCTGGGAAGTTCCAAATATATCTGGTTTTTCCACTTTTAGTTTCACTGTTCTTGACACTATTTATAGTTTAGACTGCTGGTGCAGGAACATAACATATAAACAAATGACACGACTAAGGTTGCTGATTGCATTAGCCACCAATTTATGTTTGCTGACTTGTATACTTTCACTGTGTGCTTGTTTATTAATGTATGCATGTCTTTTACATTTTAGGCACATTTTATTCATAAAATTTTAACTGTACATAGTTATTGTAGTTTTATGGTTTTATGATGTAACAATGTAACGTTGAACTGTACTGTAGTTAGTGCTTTTAACGTCAGTACTAGTGTCGTTGGGTCACATCAAATTATGACATGTAGACCATTGCAGTCGATGATCCCGACATCTGTCTGTCATATGGCTTCACTGTTTGGAGTGAAGGCTCTTGGGGCCCATGGAACACCATATAAGACAGAGGTGCAAATCCTCCGACAGCAAGGGGTGGGGGATTCAATGTGGCTACTTGTTAATTTTCATAATAAAATTTGCATATTTGTAATGCAAGTGTTTGTATGTTACAATGCATGTAATTTTAACATACCTTAATTCAGACTTTCAATATTAATTACATTATACCCTTATAGGATATTACACAGAATTTGAGCTGTTCAAGGTACAGTGAAGCTATTTCAATTTGTCTGTATTAGACCATTGCACGGGTACTCTATGAAAGCTTGTTTTAGTGTTTTTAAGGTTCATTTAGATATTTTGGTAATTGGATTTGTGTGTAGGTCAGTTGCTTTTAGCTTGATTTTTTATTCTTTTTAATGTTTCTGTTTTACGACTTTGTCTTACTAGCTAAATGTCATTCTGTCTGATGTCTTAAGTTTACTGATTTTATAGCAATGTCATATTTTCTGTCAATGATTTTATGTATTTGTAGCCTAATTATTGGAATATATGTGACATCTGAATGCAGTCATAGAAAAGAGCTGGTTTTGCTGCTTGTAAATGTTGCTTTCGCAGTGGTTTGCTTGTGGTTACTTGATAATCTAAACATGATTTTATTGCCCGTTTCCAACATTCTCTAGTTTCATGATATACTGTTTCTGTGACAAATTTCTGCTGTTTAATATTTTGTGTACGATATACATTGTATGCTCGTTGTCTTAGTTTGTAGTGTGGGCAGTTACAAAATACAGTTACAGTGACAGTAGGAATTTTTTTAGTTTCTAATTAGAATTGCATGATGCAGGAAGTCTGCTTTAGCATCAGTTGGAATATTCCAAGTGTTGTAATAGGATGATAGGACTTGCACATTGCAACCGTGCAATGGTGCAAAAAAAGCATACTGTGAGCATGCTGAAGAGATCAGTACAAACATAACTGAATTTCTTTGGTGAAAAATATTGTGTGTAACTAAAAGTACGCAAAATCAAATAGTATCTAAATTTGTTGAGTAGAAGTATGAAGTCTACTGTGTGCAAGTTGGGCAGTTTTTTTTTGTTTGAAAACTTACTGATCTCGTTAGCAGTGAACTTCGTCAGCTGCATCAGGGGCACACATTACGTTGGGGTACAAGAATGGTGCAGGCAACTTGATGCACATGATAACAATATTGGTATCTTACGATGCAAGCTAAAATGATGACCGACATATTGCATTTTTCCCCGAGAACAGTGCTGTTCAATGTTGAACGGTCGCATGCAGAACTACGAGGCCAAATGCATTTGACAAAGGCTGCACAGTGTACGCCGCGCCGCCACCGATTACGCCGCACAGTGAAGCCGAGCCCGGGTCATTCGGTGCATTCGTGACAGACTGAAGGACAGACACCGCGAATGTTGGTAACAACAGTCTGCATCTCATGCATTCGATGGAGCCTCAGATGTGACTATGCCTAGGTTTTCGGTGATGGGTGATCAACAGTTCATATCTGAATATGATAGGCTAGACTAAGATAAAGAGTCATCACTCATCAGCGGTAATTAACTTGCAAGGTGTATCCTACATTTAGATGCCTACGTAAGACGATGCAGATTAGATTTACCTTGTGCAGCCTCACTGCCAAATCATCAATTCTACCAGTTAGGCCTAGGGCTTAGCGGAATTGTTCTATTAGTCCATGTAAAAGCCCATCCGGTTATCCGTGATATTTACTAATCTAGACTTGAACGTGTTGATGCATACTAGTGATTGAATACCCCATTCGCAGCGTTACGTTATTGCATAAATTTCTTGGGGCGTGGCATGTGTTTGTTTACATTTTGTTGCTAGTTTGACAGATTTTTTGTTTGTGAATCGTCGTTCTTATTTTGTGGTATATTTAGTTATACATTATTTACTTTCTGTTTTTGTAATCTCCTGTGCACTAAACTGATAAGGTTTCGTTAGGCCAGGTAGTCGTGAAGCTGATGCTCTGCATGTCTACAGGTCATATACCCACATGAGGTTACAACTACTGTACACGTGTGAACTGTTAGAATACTTTTTAGTGTGCAGACATTACTGTAGTACTATGTTAGTAAGACTGACAGTGTGTGATAATATAATGGCGAAGAAGGTGCAATAGTTCTAAAGTTTACATTGATATTGTTATTTTAGGTAATGGGATGCATCTTGCCTGCATCACCAAACTGGTACTGCAGTCGAATTGTTGATTGTTCAGTGAACGGTACTGCATGCATTGGAGCTAAGAATGCCATAGCCGTGTGGGATATTAGTGCTGATCCAGCAAAGCAGGTCTGTCGCATAGATGCACACAGTGAGCGCATAGTTGCCGTGTCCTTATGCCATGCAACAGGCTCTGTGCCACAGAGGTGCAGCTCCGCTGGCCAAGATGGAAAAGTCCGTGTATGGAATCTGGAAAACAGGGAATTATTGCACGAACACTCTCGTCATAAGGTTTGCTGTTCTACTTTTATCTTCTATATATATATAACTAGCCATCCTGCCCGCCCAGTCAGGCCCCAGTCGGGGCCTGCATAATACCCAGATGGGTACCATAGTTAGTACCTAGATAATAGATATAGAACATTTATGTTTGCTGAGATGCAGAATCGGAGGATCACGGGAGCTCAACTCAAAGTCTGATAATACTGAAAGACATGAGGACTTTTTTGTAACAATTGTAAGTATTTGTATTATTTCCACCTCTCAACCTCTGCGGCCTCATCTGATTACTGATGATGGTCTAGAGTAAAAGAGGGAACATTAACACAGCTGCTCTAGTTATTATAGCACAGTGCAATACTCTTGTTGTACAATGTTCTAGGCAGCTTATAGGTCCAGCAGATTGGGTTTTTGTCACACTGGGACCCTTACCCTGTGATTAGCCTAGAGGCGGCTGCCTACAGTTTGCCTAGGTCATATTGTAACACAGTGGAGTGGTTCTGGTGGGACTGAAGCCTATCTCAGTGGCCAAATGGTTTCCTTCAGTGCTCTGATGCTGTTGGTTGGGTCATCTGGGCTGTAAAAATCGTCCCCGAAATGACCTATAAAGTGTCGAGTGGGATGTTAAACCTCTGCTCACTCACTGTAATTATTTTATAATTGACTAATGACTAGGCATGTATTATTGATCATCTAAGCCGTGATTTTGATGAGATATACATTTATTGTAAAGAAAACAATTTTGTTACTTTTTGTTAGGATGCATTTGAAGCATTTTGTATTTTTTAAAAATTTATTCCTCAGCACATAGCAAAATAAGCTGGGGTCTGTCTAGGTGTCTGGGTGACTGTTTTTTCTCCAAATGATATCTTAGGACTGAGAAGGCCTAAGAACGTCAAACTTGGCAAAAAGGTGGCGTTTTGTATGAAGATGATGTACGCATATAGATTCCTGGAAAAAAATTTTAATTGTAGAAAAATTGACGTTTTTGGCGTTTTTTGGTAATATTTTATTCCACTCGCATGGTGGAACCACGTACGCGCAGAAACAGCGTATTCTTCACACCTTACCACAGACATTCTGCTCGCCCAGTCGGGCATTACATAGGTATTCCCGTTCCGTTTTATGCTTGCCCACGGCCCCGCTTTTTGTACCTGTGTGTAGTATGCATGCCGGTGTCATGCTCTGGCCTGTCAGCACCAGCACCTGTTTATATTCTATCTGCGTTATGCGCATTGTCTGCCTGTGCCTGCGTGCACCTTATGCTTGTCCAGTGCCATCGCAGTGCCAAATTGGCTTGCTGTGGCACATGGTCGGCAAGGTCCCGCGAGAAAAGAAAAATGCCAATTCTCTGGCCTCTATCCATGAACACCTTCCCAATTTTTGCCCCAAACACACACAAATTTTTGCACGTAAAACCATCCATGGGTCACCCTGCTTACATAAAGACAGACACGTGAACATGTCGGTAAAATATATCGACGGCACAGACTAAGCCGGCAGTGAGCTGCATGTGTGCTATGAATAAACTGTCGTCATGCCCCAATAATAACCACATATCTTATACCATACTGTATTCTGCCAACTTGCCTGTGTTCTTGCAGTACAAGCTTACAACATTACACTGGTCTGTGGCTGGCCAGCAGCAGTTCATTGCAAGTGGTGATGAAAAGGGCAACGTTGTTATATGGAATGTGCTCACTGGAGATGTGACATTGCACCAGCCATTATCAACTGACTTGCATGTTTTTTGTTTGACATTTTCTCCGAGAACTGAACACATCCTTGCTGTTGGGTGAGTTTTATAGGATTTTATATTGACTTTGTAAGGAATTATTTCCAGATAACTGTCACTGTAACAGAAGCTGGCCATGTTTTGCTTTTCAGTGTTAAAATTACAGAAAACTGATACTAATAACACAGTATTTCAAACAGTTTTTGATGCATTGTGAATTTCCTGCTACCTGCTACTTTCTAAAACAATCTAAAATAGTCAATGTTGTAATTTAGAATGCATTTAGTTTTTACTATTTCATAATTTGATTCTTCCCAACAGTAGTCAAAGTAGAGGTTTGTTTGAGGATTTTTTGTTGGGAATGTAATAGAAGCCAGGACACTTTGAAATAGTTGGGATTTTTGGGCCCATAACAATGCTTATGATGATGGTGAATGTTGACACTTGACAATGCTGTTGTTATACAGCTACAAGACTGGAGCCGTCGTTCTGCTGGATGTGGCTAAGAAGAAACCAGCTTCTTTGCAGAGACTCAGGGGCCACGATGATGAAATTCACTGCCTCTGCTGGGTTCCATCACTTGGCCAAAAAACAGATCCTGAAGAGTGTAATGTGTTGGCCTCAGTGTAGCTTTTTTGTGCAATAAATTTGTTTGCTGGGGTAGCTGTCAGCTCGGCCCCAGGTCAACTTGTCCTCAAGGGTTAGGGTTTAGGTTATGGTTAAGTTAAGTATATGTTTAAGATTATGGCAAGGGTTTAGAGTTGGGCTCAGGGTTAGGACTTAGTGTTAGGGTTAGGGTTAGGTTTGCTTTGGGGCCGAGTTGACTGTAAACCAGTCAGTGTACCAGTACCTGTGTAATAGAATGTCTTTGTAATAATCTGTAAAATCTGTGCACCCCTGGCCAGACATCTTGCTTGCACTGCAAGATTACGGAAACTACCCTCAGTCTGTTTTTATGCCTCTGCCCACCTATATAGGCAAAGGAGGCAATATGCAATCTGGTGATGATGTCTGTTGTCTATCGCTTTGTCTGTCAAAATCAGCTGAATGGATCGAGGTCATGTTTGGGGTGGAGATGCTTAGGTGGGGCACCACACACTTTGTGTTAGAAGGGAGTGCTATAAGGGAGCTGGTTAGTGTTGGAACATTTTGCCCGTTGTAAAGTATCGGAACATGATAGTGTCACCCTCTCCCCTTATGGTCTACTCAGCTGTTAGCCTGTGTGGAAATCTTGAAATTATCAACAGACAGCTTTGAAACCAGAATATAACTTTAATAACAGGTGTACTACGGTAATTATGGCTCAGTACAATGTATAGGGAAAGAATAAGAGGCACAGTAGGGAAAAAGGAGTCTGTAACATAGTATAAAACCGAGAATGTCACGACAAAGACGTAGCTAGTGGCTAGCAGCAAGCGCTGAGCAGCAGATGTGTTGGAACAACTGCATAGTAGACGACACCGATGGAATGGACTGCCGGCGTCGTAGGACGGGTGGCGTACGGTCAGTGATGGCCGGCATCAGTCGTCATAGTGATCAGAACTCACTGAATGTGAGCATATTGTTCGACAGACAGCTCTCGGCAGTGTCACAGTGTGGTGAACATCACAGCAGATCGACTTGACTGTCTTCTTCAGTCGTATCACTCGCCACACACACTGAACGGACTCCGAGCTCGGCTTCTCACCAAGATTCACAGCACTGCCGATCTTTATTCAACGACGTCTGACTTGAAAGTGTCAAGAAATCGCGCCCCCAGTTTGAACACAGGGGAGGTCATGTGTATTCTCGTCATACGGTAGCAAACAGGTGAAACCAGGTCAACACGGTCAGGAAACTGAGTCGGCAGGTTGGCGGCAGGCTAAGGCAGCGCAGCTGTGCCGTGCAGTCTATGCATACACAGGTACAGTCAGTGAATGGTACGAAAACATATGCAGGTATGTAAATCAACAACCTCACTCGACATTATGATAAAAATAGTACAGTAAGTAAGGGGCCGAGGAGCCTATCACCACAAGTGCTTGATTTGATGTGCTTTTGCCAAATTACTTTGGACTCTTGTTTTCATTTATATGTGGCATACAATTTTATCCATGTGAGAAATTTTGACTCTATATGTATATGTGCTTTGTGTAAGTTTAATGGATATATCGCTGTTGTGGTTGCAGATGAATGCGAGTTGATTGCATCAAGCAGCAGAGACAAATCAATTCGGCTGTGGAACTGGTCGGAGGGCCAGACCGTTATAACTCTGAAGCTGCCTGGTTCTGCTGGTGGATATGCTAGGCGTGGCGCTGATGAGTACAGTAAGCAACGGGTGTGGACGGCTTTGTGTTGGCCACGCAATGATCAGCTCGTCTCAGCAGGACTTAAGTGAGCAACTGCTTTGTTTTTGTCTTCTTTGAATGCATGAGATGCAGACTTTTGTTGCCAATAAGCGTGGTGTCTGTCTTTCTGTTAGTCTGCCACGAATGCACCGAATGACCCGCACAGTAAGGCCGACTTAAGACTCGGCTTCATTGTGTGGGGTCATTCGGTGTAGCATTTGCCAAATCCCTTTGGCCTCGTGTTAGTGTTGTATTTGACTCTTGGTTCACAGCTGCGTTAATTGCATTACAGTGATTTCATATCACTGGAGTGACTGCGTTGCCGTGGGATAAAACAACCAAACTGGGCATGTGGCATCCATTCTACCAGCTGCTTGACCAGCATGAAAATTTGTTAAATTGTGAATTGCCAGAGGGTGCTTTGCACATTGCTTGTCTTATTAGGGCATTGAGTTATGTTTTGTCTAAAGACGTATAGACATTTGTTGTCCAACTTAATAAGTTTTTTTTCTAAATT
>Ga0126335_1000322_pt1 | contig 22456 bp, 22 predicted proteins | sample OlaspJWI45metaG_FD_108409 | JGI IMG/M metagenome (GOLD analysis project Ga0126335, IMG submission 108409) | Marine gutless worms symbiont microbial communities from Oahu, Hawaii - Olavius sp. 1 OAHU.JWI-45 metaG | ecosystem: Host-associated > Annelida > Digestive system > Unclassified | place... | reverse complement strand
TGTAGTTTCTGCTGATACTGTTAACTGTTTTAAAAACCGCTTAGATAAATTCTGGTCTAACCAAGAGGTATTCTATAAGTACAAGGCAGATCTCCATGGCACTGGTAACCGCAGTATATTAGATTAGTAATTTTTGTGATTTTAAAGTTTTATCCGAACATTTATTTCTCAGATACAGACTACAGAGGCCTGTCAAGGCCTGCATCTGCTTCCTCTATGTGATGTGATGTGATGATGGTCTAATCAAGATGTTCTTTTTAATTTTAACGCCGACTTAAGTGGAACTGGAAGTCTACCAATTTGTATGTGAAAGTGGTGTTAAGATGCGGGCAAGATGCGCCTGCCAGAACACATTGGATTGGTTTGAACTTGAAGCATATAAGATGAGTAGTTTAAAATTAATTCTATGTTCACCATCCTATGATAGCGTAATGTAAACAAAAAAGAGTTACAACTGTGGTTTACGACGGTGTTAACTAAAGATTAGATTTGTGATTTCCTACTTTTTCATTTTAGCTGCTAAATGCTAGAAATGCGATTAATGCCCGTGTGTGCAATATATTATGGCTGACAGCGTTGCTAGCCAGTCCTGTGACACTCCATCTGTTGGCAAGGAGCAAGCTTTCCTGGAAAGTTATTTCCAGTGCCTAAGCAAATTCGCTTATGACAAAGCGAAAGACATAACGGTAGGATTTTCAAGTCGTTTGAAATATAGACACTTTTATAGAAATTTACCACAATTTTACAAATTATTGTACAGACTGACGATTACAGTGATTAGGCCTACTCTGTAGCAGTGACCGATCTGCCTAAATACCACAGACTACTACAGACCACAGCAGACCACAGTTCACAGCAGACCACCGCAGACCACTTCCAAAGTCACTGCAGACTTAGGGTAAGGCAGTTACTCGTTTAACCACAGACCACATCTAAAGACTCTATAGGCGGACAGTATCAGACAATGAGAAAAAAACTGTTGTGCATGCAACAGGTACTAGCACTGAATCTGATAGGGAAAATGGCAGCAGGTAAAACTATGAGGAGTGTACTTGTTAGGCACGTTATTTATACTTTTTCAAAATCAGAATTCACTGGAAACACAACAATACTCAGTGGTTTGTTCGTATGCTCTGCTGTCTGTGTAATAATTTCGCATCGATGTCACACTATAGCTGGCTTGCTTTTTGGCATCATAGAAGAAGGCCTTGCCAGAGGCATTTAATACTCTGTGATGTCTGTATATATAGGCATACTGGTAATCTGGTATGTTTGTCTGTCTGTTAACATATTGCCAGTTAACACATTTGTTTGAGGTATTTGGGCATCTAATCGTGGTTTGCAGTGACTTTAGATGTGGCCTGCAGTAGTCTGTGGTGGTCTGTGGTATTTAAGCAGACCCACAGATATTGTTGTGCAGGATTTACAGGAACATATTTTGTCTTTAAAGTACCAGAATAGGCTTAACTGAGCAACATTTTACTACTTTTGTCATATGCAATGGCTTTTGCCCGGCTTCTTTTCATGGATTTATGGTATTGCAACATGAACGCGTATGAGGGCACACAAGTCATAGAGATTGAAAAATTGTGCAGTTGCAGCATTGTTATTGCAGTATAATTTATGTATATTTATTTTTGTACATTGTTTGTTAGTTGTCGTTAGCACTAAATAGGCATTTGAGTTGTACTGAGGTTAACTGTTGTCATATATTATTGTTACCAGGATAAAGAACGAGAAGAATCTAAGACAAATGCCTCTTTGTTGTGGAGCACGCTGCTCAACCTTCTGAGTACTCTTTCATCATCTGAGAAAACATTTCATTCCTTGCTGTTCTTGAGCAACAACTTTCCATGGATTAAGCGCAAAGATGTGAGTTTAAAATTACTGAAACTGAAAAGAATATCAGATCTGTCATATGTGTATGATAGCATTTGCCGCACTAACATTTAGTGTCATCATATGTTTGTTTAACTTCATTAGTTTGTCTTCCTGTCTGGGCATTGGAGAGCTCAAAAAGTTGTCAATGAAATTTCATAGCAGTCAAATTGTGAGAATGGTTTGCATTGCATCTATGTTCAGTTTTAGGATTTTTTCATGTCATTTCTCAGAATTATTTTCAGTCTAGAGTATTACTTGGATAAGGATGTGTCAAAACCTCTTTTTTTGATTTTTAGTTGTTTTCGTCGATCTGTTTGGTTTGCATTGCTTTTGTTTTTAGTTCTGGTTATTTGATTTGTAAGCAGTGTGCTGTTCGCTGATTGTTGTCATTCATGATTACAAGATACAAGAAGTTATTGGTACTCTTGAATAGCTGAATATATATGAGATAAAAATGCAGGCACAATAGAATGAAAGTATTTGAACGATAAAACATGTAAATGTAACTATATCTATGCTATATAAGTCAGTCAATTATTTAGTTGTTTTGTTATTGCTGTTGTAGACTTTGCGTACAACATATGGTTGTTTATTGACGGAATTAAAGAAGATTGAGAAGGTTCACTCTGCGGCATTTCCTGCTGATGAACACACATTGGAACTGCTCATTGGACATCTCTGTAGTCAACTGCAGCATTTTGTAACAGCACGCATCAAAGCCATCGGATTGTATCTTTGCTCTATTTTCTAATTTTTGTTGTTAATTTTGCACTTGCATGTGATATAGTCTTGACTGTCAAATCACACATAGGTGTACAACGTAAGATTTTTCAAAGTCATTGATATAGATATGGTATATCTGAAGCTGATGTATCATACAGTATGCTGTTGGTAAAAGAGCAATATATTGTACTAGAACCTGTAGTCTGTTTACTTCAGGTGAAACGAGACTGCATAGCTTTGTGTCAGTTGCAAATTTTTGTCGGAAGACATTTCTGATGATTCCAAAATGGCTTTCAATCAAACATTTAACATAACACCCATTAAGTACACAGTTGTGACTGTATCTGTAGTTTTCTTAACGTCTGCTGATGACTGTAAGTTTTTTACATTAAGTATTCATTTTTTACATTTTTAATGCTGTTTACTACAAATTTCATTGTTTACAACAAGAGTTGTCATTTTCCTTTAACACAGTCCAAGCAGCTATGAGCAGGTTGATACCCTTGGACAGAATCGGGTTTTGACATCTGAAGAAACTGAAGACTTGTTGGGTGTTGTGACTGAGATCTCGTCTGTATGTCAGACTGCACTCCAACATCCAATACTCAGCCCACTTCTCACCAGCTTCAGGTAGGTTAACTGGTTATTGTATTTTCTTTATCATGGTCGAGTGGTCTGACTGTCTTCACTGGACAAGTGTCGCTCATTTTGCAAATATGCCCACAAAACTGTAGGTTTCTCTTCTTAAAGTTATTGTTAAAACGAATTTATATAGCATCATATAGTCCTAGGATTCAGTTACATCATAGTCTGTTGCAATTATCAATGACATTGACAGTTATGAATCGTTTTTGCCTCTGTTGTAAGTGAAACAATTAGCATAAAACTTGGAAAATAAGTCCCACGTAATATATGCGTCATTATGGATATTGTAACTATAATAGTATGTCATGATGCCTTCTGTTACAGTGTCAAAAAGTTATCAATACTTTTGTGGAATTATTTTTTGAATGTTCAGTTTGGTTTGGTTACAGCCTGGAGTGTGAGTGCATAACACACTTGCTTCAGGCGCAGATCAACATTCGGTCGTGCCAGTATTTGCCGGCCTTGTTACAGCTCTTTGCTGCCCACACCAAACTCAATACATGGCAGTCACTCATCATTACCAAAGATGTATGTCTTTGTACATGTGTGCTTGCACATTTGTGGTTTTTGTATGGTAAGCAGACAGCTAATTTAAGTTAAATCAGTGTCAAAGTGTTTGGCTGTTCCCATAGTTTGGCTTCTACGAGGCTGAGCCAGTAGTGAAATGCATATTTAGACTGCAAACTTCTGTGAAGTCAAAAAGTACATTAAAATATATTTTAAAAATATATGTCAATTTTAGTGACGACATTGTAGTTGAATTGCATTTTGCATGTTGTATAGATGTTAGGTAATTTTGTGAAGTTGATGTAGGCCTGTTGTACTATTTTTTGTTTATATTTGTAGATTACAGAGACAGTTCCAGTTATATTGTCCTAGGCTTGCCTTGAGATCATAACTTAATCAAAAACTAAATTGAAGTGAAATAACGCAGTGTATGTGACTGAAGCAGCTGTTTTGTGGTGGTTTTCAGGCTAAAAAACTTGGCTTTGTGTCCTCTCCAAGAGTATGGTCACCTGCACTTCATGGGTGGATGAGCCGCTACAAGAATGCACTTGTGTCCAAGTTCAGTCTCTACTTCTATGAAGTCCTGTGCCGACAAGGCTCAGTATCGGAAGTCAAAACACTGATAGCAAAGACATCAGTCGATTTCTATGCTAAGTAAAGTTCACTTTGACTTTTCTCGTATAACTTGTTTTGAACAGTGTACAATGTGTAAATAATAGGGCTGCTGAATTGACATTACAGTATATTAATCATGATTAAAAAAATTAATGCTGTCCAAAAAATTAAAGCAGTGGCAAAACACTACAAGAAATAGTACTACAAATTTAGCAAAATCGGTCTGAAAAATATGCCAGGATGCCGGGACAGTTAATTGCCATACTAAGGGGACCATCATGTCCGTCAATCTGGGCCATCCACATTCCAGCCACATGCACAAATGAGACCAGTAACTGCTGCAGCGCTGCTGTACAGTAGCAGCTTACATAAAATTCAATTGAAAATAGCTATCCGACATTCGTTGTAACAGTAACTACTCAAGTCTGCAAATTTGAAAAATTCACACATGCATTAACGCAATTAAAAAATTTAACGCCTTGACAGCTCTAGTAAATAGTGCTAATAAAATCCTAAATGTTTTGGGTGGGTCAGTTTTTGTGTAGCTTAGTTACTTTTTAAACACAGTTGTTTTTTATACAAAACGTTTAATTCCTTACTGTTCTTGAGCAACAACTTTCCGTGGATTAAGTGCATAGATGAAGATGCAAGTTACTTCACTGAAACTGAAGAGAATTAGAGATATATGGCTAATCTTTAATGTGGTTATATGTAGATGCCTGTTTTATTGGCTCACTGGTCTCGGTCTACTCACTCACTCGGTCAAGGTCTACAGTGTATGCTGGGCCTGACTGGTTACTGTTACCAGAGTCTGAATCCCAGTTGGGGCATAAGTTTTCATTAAGATTTGGTTAAAACCTAGCTGATGCCAGACACCTCAAAACTTCTTCTGCAAAAGTACTTACTAGTACCAGTGCTGCAGGTTGTGTGTGCTGTCTTAATGGACAGGATTTCGTCGTTTCAAAGGCGTAATGATGCATCAAATATTTCACTCTTGTTCAATGCCCAGCAACAAAATGACGAGCAAGAGTCATCATTTGCTGGGCTTGGTTATCATCTAACGCCTCCCACAAATCCTCCTCCAGCTGGCCATGGAGGTTATTACGCCATCGTCAGCTGTCCAGCGGTATGTGGCAGAAGTACATGAATGATTCTGATGATATTTATCGCTCAACAATGCAGTCTGCGGTGGTCTTAGCATTGGACTTGGATTTAAGATTGCTTTTTTTAAATCAAGACCATACTCTAGGTTACCAAGATGAAGATTATAAATTGAATCTTTAGACCAAGACATAAATTTCTAATGTCTTATTAGTTGTTTTCTGCCATGATTCTTTGTAGTTGTACTAGTTGCATTATAAATGCTGCTGTTGTAGATAAAATGCTTCAGTGTACAGAAAAACCATTTCATTTCCATGTAGTCAGTGGCACTGCCGCCCAGCACTGGGGCACTTTCCTCAAAAATTATCACCACTCACCTGAATTATCAGTTAGTTTGCAATGATAGAGCAAGGAGTTGTTGTTGCATGTCATCAGGAGCTGAGCGACTACCACTGGCTGCGTGTTTACCACGTTCTGACACAGAAACGCCAGGAGCTCGATGCTGCTACTGACAAACCTGTCTACCGATGTGACGAGGTAATGATCACTGTCGGAAGCAGCAAATCAACGATATTTGTTAGCTTGAAAATCATATTAGTGACACAACAGATAATGTCTTATTTTAGTGCATTCTGATGTAGGGATGTCAAACGAACTTCAAATTTATGAACTTTGAAATTTATATTCGAATTCGGAATTTTAACCTTCGATATTCGTGTCAAATTTGCGCTAGAACAGATGTGGGCATTGAAGTGTCTGCGAACGAGACGCGATGTCTGTGTTCTTTGCCGGCGGTTGACGCCTGCCGCTTCACCAGCCGATTGCCGTGGCCTCTGGCGACGCTGTTGATGTCTGATTACCCCTCCCGCCCCATACCTCTAGTGTTGCCGTCTGTCTAGATGTCAACTGCGCAGCCCACAAACTCCAGCTTTGTATCAATACTAGCATGGGGACTGACAAGGTCACCAAACACCCCATTGCTAAGTGCGTCGCTGCAGCAGCTCGCTTACCTGACACCTTTGATCTGACCGCCACCACCTCCCTCCCTCTTAGGTAATTACATAACATACAGCACCGTGCCTAGGCTCTATAGTGCTTGTCACTGGCGTTACTGCGCAGCTCTACTGTGTGTGAACACTTTACTTTTTGTCACATGAGTCCGCCTGTCTGGCAAATAAACGAAGTTCGAATTTAATTCGAATTTTTACAAGTGAAGATCGAATTTAAGAAATAAATGAATTTAACATCCCTATTCTGATGCAATTGTTGTAAATACTTGACCATTTGCAAAAATGGCAGTCATGGTAATGTAATTGCAAAAAGAACACAAATAAAGAACACATTGAAATGAACAGCAAACACTGGATTGTTCACTGACAATTAATCAACATGTCCCAAGACCATCGATGCAGAAAGCAAGGTTAAGAGGAAGGCTAAATACCAATTTGAGACTAGTCACTTTAGTACATCCACATTTGTAGCATTTTGTTTACAATGAAAATGAGAAATAGTATTCTAATTTTGCATGAGTAAAAGTTTATTGATAGCATTATAGGCATATTGCAGATGATTTTAACTTTGTTATCATGGTATGTTCATTATCTGCGATAATGTGTTTTATGTTTATTAATATTGTAATACTATTTGACAGTTATTTTATTGGCACATAAATATTCCGGAGACGTCATATTGCTGAAAGTACTGATTCATGATAATGATAGCCTGTTCATTGTATTTATTGTCACTATGGCATACGGTTAATGAATTCAGTCAGCAATCCTATATTATTATGACTGCATTAGTGCCTCTTATTTTACTGAGCGCTTGTTGTTGATAATTCTTTTACAGGGAAAACAGTTCTGTGCAACATACTTCCTTCTTCGGACTGATCCTCTCGTCACACTTCTGGTCGTATTTGAAACAAAGAAAGTTGAAAAAGACAGCCACGTGATACAGTTTATGACAAATCTCGCATCAGAACTGCGGTGCACGAGACAGTTTGCTACTTTGCGTCCTGGACATAAATAGTGCACTTTGTCCAGGGTATTTTCTTGTTGGCCAAATGTTTAGCAATTAGTTACTGTATATGATCATGTGCAGTCACGGCGTTTCACTATTGAACAAACTAGGCAACTGCCTACGGCAGCACCATTCAGAGCAAATCAGAAACAACCAAGCAATTTCCTGCCTTTCAGACATTACAGTTATACGTCAGTTTGACATTAAACTGTTGCATTATTTATGACTAGATCAAAAACATACTGGTAATGGTACTGCTAAAACTAATTATTTGGTGTACACTGTCAGTGCCAAAGTTTAATGTGCATTATTCCACAACCGCTCATCTAAACTGTAATTTCAGTGCCAGTTCTTCTTCACATGCAATATGCAAGTGTTAAAACGGATGTCAAAAATGACGAACGAACAGGTCAATGTATCATTTTGTTGATAAAACATGCAGAATACATGTAAACCACAGATACATAACGTTAATTGTATGCATAGCATATGTACAGATATATATATATATATGTTACAATAAAAATAATTGTGCATATCGACTATAAAGAACGGCAGATTTAATTCCCAATAACTAACACAATTATTGGTATAATCATGCAATAATAAATATCACATGTGACTAAATAATTTGCACATTTGTCAGTGCAACAGTTATGACTAGATTTAAAAATATGCAGCGATTTCTTTGACGAAAAATCAGTGGCTCACGAGGCTTGTCCTTGGATAGAGCCATCAATGCATTTTTAATAACTGACAATTTGTGCATCATCACAACACACTAGCACCATTTGACACACATCACCAAGCCTTAGTGATCACATTATTTTACAGCAGCCATCTCCGACTTGGGGGTAGCACCACAGTTGAGGGGGACAAAAAGTCTGAACAAAGTGAACAGAATTTTTTTGACTCCTTCCCCACACCTTTTCATTGGAAGGGGGGTACAACTGTGACCAGAGAAGCAAGTCTGCTAATGTAAATCTGTTTTAGAGTGTTTTATTTTCTGACATTAATCAGTTGAATCCCCCCTCCCCAATATTACACTGTGGTCAGTGGATCGAATTTTCCTGATATTTTTGTACCCCATGTCTGTTAAAGCGAGGGGGATGTCCCACCCAGCTCAGCTCCTATGGGAGTACCGCCCCTGCACTGACTTCAGTATCCCATCAGACTGTGGTAAAGAAATATGAAAACACATTACACAACAGTAAGCACATTAATAAGTCACTGAAGGTACTGCAGTGAACTAGAAATGTTCAGCTCTGCAAAATTGCTGTGCTCTGAGCATAATCTACAATAATTTAGTGTTTTTGGCAGATTTAGAATCTGTTAAATATTTTCATGGATTTGTCTCAGTGCAAGTACAACAAGCATCTTTAACAACTACAACAAAATAATCATTTGTGACTGTTATCTCTCAGTAAACAGTTGTATGCATACAGACAGAAAAATGTTTACCCTTCCAAAGTTTCCATTTTCACTCCCAATTCGCATTTGAATGTGCATGTATTTTTGAGCCGAAATGGACATTCGACAGATCTGATGTAGATTATAATGTGCTCTGTCATATCACTGGTATGAATTGAAAGCATTTCTCAGAGCTATCTGTGATTAAACATATTGCCATAAGAAGTCTTAAATGCAATAATTAGATATTTGAAAATGTACCCAACTCTACAGACAAGTGTGAAATGATATGAAAGAACAACAGACTTGTCATTACAATACACAACAGTGATTACAATGCAATTGCAAATGACTGCAGTTCACCAGCAATAGACACAACATCACTAGTCAGTCTGCTGCAGAAATAGCTATCGTTTAAAAACAATAATAGGAAAGTTCTACATTATCTTGTAGAAAAATAAAAATACATGTACTGCAAAATTGACAAAGCAAGCAGAGAAGCATATAGCAGATGATACATGCAGGCTACAGAAATACAACTTGAGCAGGTAACAAGCCTACAGACAAAACGAGATAGACAGAGCCTTGGTATAGTTGGCATGACACACAGCCTACAACCTTTATTCCACTTACAAAACTTATCAGTTAGGTAGGCACTTGTTTCTATACAGCCGAAGGAGGTTGCTAATGTTGTGAAAGGCCAGTTAGGGTTAAAAATGGGGTTAGAATTATGGTTAGGGTTAACAGTGGACCTCCTTCAGCTGCATGGAATCAACTGAACCTACTCTTGCAGTGTAGAATCAAGTGTCTTCCATCAGTCAGTGTTTGTGTTGTTCAAGTTCAAACAGTCGGTATGCTGCATTCTGAGCAAGCAACAGTCCAACTAAGACAGAGGACCAGATATCTTCACCAATTGTGGCACATTTTGTTTCTGAGTTTCACAAGATCTTGTGACTGTGACCTTTGCCATTTGACTGAAAACGGCATTGTGAGTTCCGTACTTATAAATAAATGCACACCCAATTTTTAGATTCTTCAGTCAAAGGCCTTGACAGTACAAACTCTTGTTGAGATGGAAAATATGCAGTATATACTGTGAGGTTGTACAATATAACAAATAGGAGAATTCACATTTCATGACTGAGCAAATTTGTGACATGGCAACTGCTAGTATTAAACCGGTTCTGCACACCGTAGATACGCTACAGTATTCCATTGGTGTAATACTGAAATCCATCATAGAGTTTTGTCGTCAGCGAGTTCATACTTGAATCGACCATAGAGTCAATGAGCAACTGCAGCTGGTCCTCGGTCATTCCGACGTGGAAACGGTCTTTCAAGCCTTTGATTGTCGCTCGGCCACGACCAAAGCAAGGCAGCTGTGAGCCTGTATAGACCACAAACACATATACACAAGCATTGGTCATAAATGTGTCTGCAGAGGTTTATGATTTCCACAAGCCACTCAAAGTATTGTCATTTCACAGGGAAAATTAACACATAGCACACCAAACAGTACCATGCTGTTGCAATACGACACGTATTTGCTGTATAATTAGGTAGATATACTCAAACAATTTAAGATCATTTAAGAACTGATACTACAGCAGCAAAGCAAACCTGAAATATTCTGAAATCTGATCACATAAAACCGAAAACAAACCCATCTGCATGATTTCAACGAGTGGAACGATGCGGTCCATGTGCTTGCGTGCAGCTATGAGTCCCTGCAGCATCAGTATCTTATAATACTCAAACATGTCGCTGCCAATTCCACCCATTACCTGTCAACACAGTTCACAGCTGACTGCAACCGAAATGACAACATTTTATCTATCTTTTTCTCTCTGTGATCATATAGTAGTATCAAATAGAAAACAGGAGTGTTAATGATTGCAAAAATTACATAAATAATTATAATGGACAAACTTAAAGAGTTGCTATAATTGTCTAAAAAATCTGATATGAAGTCAGAGAAATATTTCCAAAAAGTTTCCTTGTTTGCTATATTTCAGTCTCATTAGTCCCACAGCAAAACGATAAGACAGTTGTGTCACCGAAGTAAAGATCAACACAACAAAAGAAAATACAACAGGTAGACTATGTACCCAAATCCCATCAGATCATGCAACAGACCAGTTCAGAATCCTCTTTAAGTAGGAAGTCACACATGGTAATCTGAATAGTATTCTCATTTCCAGGTAGCAATTAACAATATGTGCACACTGCACAGAGATCATTCTACTATCAATGGCTGAGAATGCATTAGTAAACATCACTCTCAGCAAGACAAAAGAAGTGAGTGTTGGACATATTTCTTCATCAGAAACGTGTCAAATGCATAAGCAAAAACCCCGAATGGCTCCTACCTCAACAAATTCGTGAGTCAGTTTGAAGGCGGATGTTTCAAAGCCGAGATTCTTGCCAGGTGAAATGGACAAAATGAAACCAAAGTCGATGTGGATAACATGGCCCTCGGCATCAAGTAAGATGTTACCGTTGTGCCTTCACAGTTAATAATATTGAGTAAAACAACTGAACACAAACAGTTGTGAGCAAAAGTTGTTATAGATGTTATGGCAAAGATGACTGACTAGACTTATTTTCAAAGCAACATTCACCTAAAGAGAGAAATCAATATATGATTCTTACAAACAGCATGCCAGTATTGTTACCACCCACACAGCAAATGATCTGATGATGAAAGTTGGAAGTTGGGGTCATCCATATTCAATATGGTTCTTTCTTGGTTAAGTCGGTTCATTTGTTCAAGGGTTTTTGCGGGAACAAGGTGTTACAGATGGATAGACTGACAGACGCCATTGCAGACAATATGCCTTGGAATGAGGTGACAAAACCAGTCAAAGTGCTTAACAGCAGACAAAAATGACATCTTACATAAAGAGACATGAACTACATGTACACACGCCAAATGCAAGACTCGAAAGTAAACACTAGACAAAAAACTTTTCCAATAAATAACATTACTACAAGTTATTTGAGACCTGTCCTTGACTTGCATGAAGTAGCATACAAGGCTATAGGCAGCACAACTCTGCACAAAGTTGCACTGAGCCTCCAGAAACTCCTCCGTCGTTGGCGGACCGAACTCTCTCACAAAATACTCAAACAGCGATGTCTGTGCATGCTTCTTTATCTGGTGCAGTGAAACAGCGTTGAGCACCGGCTCGATCATACCACTGTTGGCTGACGTCACAACAATATGATAAGGTTTGACCCAAAGTGGGACATGCTCCATCTTCCATATTGCCTATGCCAACATAACATAGTTTCCTAAGTTACATTGACGATGAAGAATCCACAATGATCATTGATGGGATTATTACTCCTGGATAACCAGTGTCAAATCAGTGACAGTAAGATGGAAAGAACAAGTAAACTATGGCCTGTATTATAGATCAGTAATTCAGATGCAACTGTTTAAAAGTAATAAGAAATTATACAAAAGTCCAAAAAATTTCGACCTGTAGCACATTTTACTGTATTTTGTGATATTTCATCACAAGACATTTGTGTCGTTAACATATGCATAGTAATAGCTGCAGGTTACAGGATGGTCAGCTAAAAACATACTTGCTGCTGAATCTCAACAGCTACATATACTCAGAACGCAGCACAAAGCTAGCAACACCAAAGTAATTAAAAACATACACTGTATTAGGTTTTTGCACAAAAATTTTAAGCCTTGAGCTAATGGTGTTATAATTTCAGTACCCACATTAACAAGAGGCCAAAGTGATTTAGTAAAGGCTGCACTGAATGAACCCCACACAGTGAAGCCAAGTTGAGCCGTGTGACAGACAGACAGACTGATGGACAGCAGACACCACAATCATCGATAACAACAGTCTGTATCTCACACATTCGATGTAGCCCAAAACACTCAGATTACAGCAGCCAATTGTGCAGTCAGAAACAGAAGTTAACAACAAACGAGCAAAATAGATCAACCTGCAGCTGGTTGAGAACTTGATATGCCAGTAATTCCTGGCGCAGGTCATCGCCACATTTCACTATCACAGACAGCAGTTTCCAGTTTGGAAGATTTCCATACGGCGATGACTCCCGAATGCGTCGCACCTTCTCCTGCCAGGGTTCCTTCATTGCAGCAGCTGATGGGTCCTCAGGGTCTCGCTGCACATTCATCACAATTGTATTGTATCAGTGTGCAGCTGCAGGATGCTCACTCGGTAAGATATCAGATTCGTGATCAGTAGGTCACACATTTGAGTCTCAGCCACATACTGCTGCACAATAACCTAGGGCAAGTTACTTACACCTACTTGCCTCTGTCAACACAAGGTATAATTGGGTACTGGCCTAGTGGCTGGGAAGATCAGTGCCACAGTGTAAGCCATGTGGATCGAGATAAGAATTAACTTTTTACTTAAGTAGATAGCTGTAACATCTACGTTCAATGCACCGACAGTAATGGCTCAAGTCAGTGGAAAAAGCACTCAACTTCTAAAATACATTCTAAAAACAATAGCAATCAGTACAAGTTTGAGTAAGACTCAACACATAACAATACGTCATCTCAGACACATCTTTCTAGGCAATCACTTGCACTGGTAGCAGACTGAGACTCTACAGACAATAGCTAAGCAGAAAACAAACACACAAATATCATCCAAACCCAAAAACAAGAAAACAAAAATAACCAACATCCGGCCAGGAAACATTGTGAGGATATTGTATAACTCCAGGAAACATCAGCTTATGACATCTAATACACGACTGTATGCAATGTCTCAGACAGAACCACATCACAATTACATAGGAACATAATTGGCAAAAGGCAGAGCTGAAACTTGACTTACATTAAACTTCTTCTTTGGCATTGCAATACTGTCTGAGAGTCGCTTCCGAATGTCACCAGCAGCTACAAACTGTGGCTCACGACTGTCAGCACTCGTTGTACTTTCCACTGAAAACTGAGACAGAGAGTCAACACATGGTGCTCTCGACTTGGCTCGAAATTGCTGTCCACAATTGCAATCAGCAAATGAACAATAAGCAGCAGGGGCACAGCCACATCTCAGAAATTGTGGGTGTCCCTCCTTCACTCCCCTCTTTTCCTTTCCTAGGGACCCCTCCCTTGAATCCAGCAAGAGGGTATTGGGAGCACTGACGGGGTCAGGGCACAGCCCAGTAATCAAACGTAAATAGGCTTCCGGTAAGTGGTCACAGCAGTGTTGAAGATGTTTACAGACAAATATACTAGATAGTGGAGGTCTATAGTCGCAATGAAACAACAAAATTGACCAAAACACACAAAACTGTGCAGTTTAAAAGCCTGTTACAAGTTACAACAACAGGCCAAAGGCATCTGGCAAAGGCTGCACCGAATGACCCCGCACACACGGCACGCAGCGTACACTGCACGTGCCGCCGCAGATTTAAGCAGCATGACAGACAGACTGACGGACAGACACCGCAAATATTGGTAACAATAGTCAGCATCTCATGCATTTGATGCAGTCTAAAGATAGACAAAAATTTTCTGGGTGTTGGACGCTGAATATTCGTGGGTATCTGGGCACTCACAACACCCACAGTGGTTGCATTACTGATAAGTAGTCACTTCACTTGCACAACTCAAATACTTCAAATGTTGAAGATAATCTTATTAAATGATACATTCTTTATGCAGACACAGACTGGAACACAGATAATGGCTACTGCTGAAGCCATGTCAGAAAAAATTCATGCTGCTAATACTACACCATGGCGTCATGGCTCACTCAGTAATACTACACCTGCTTCAAGTAACTAAATAACTGAAAATTATCAAACTTTTTGCAAACTACTACAACCTCTGTGCTTTAAAAGACTAAACTGCTTTTGCTGTGATGTGTAAAGTTTTCACTGAAAACGAAATGTAAGTGCAATTAGTGCTAAAACAAGGCTGTCAAACACCTGTATGATGTCATCATCTTCCAATATCCACTCCTCAGATTCGTCATATTCCACCAGCGGCACATCGTTGCAAATATTCAACTCCACAGTTCTCGGAGAACAGTTGGAACAGTCATAGCATGCCAGGTCATCCTCGGAGCGGGCACAACGAATTGTTGCTGTGTCAAGCAGTTTACTTGGTAGTGGTGTGGTTGTAACATTGTCGCATTCCAGCACTTCCATGTATACAAGATATGGTGCCTGCAAGAAAAAAACCAGAAACATGGTTGAGCACTAAACTACATAATTTTTAAAGTGGCAAAGAAGTAGATATTTAGAGAGCTTGAGTACACGGTGGTCAAAGAACATCACTTAGTCAAAACTAACCAAGGCGACTGAAGACAGATGGTTCTAGATCGCCGATGCTGTCACAGGTGACACAGCACCTTCAAGATGTAGAACTTCAAACTTTCTATAAAAATCACTGCTGATGTCAATAATGCTGCTGTTATTGTTACTGCACAGCCGGCCAAATTCTTCAAGAAAAGATATCAACAGTTGGTTACTTTTTCCTTTGAGTTGAGCACAACAGCTTGAGTATGAGGTATTCTGACAACAAGATGCTTTGAAGTATCATGAACTGGGACCCCAACACGGGATGGTAAACTCATGTTTAAAGTTGACAACTCTGCTATAAGTCGTGCAGCTACAACAAGCACAACAGACAAATTACTAGAGCTGTTGAGGCATAAAATTTGTAATCGCATTAACGCATACATTAATTTTCTTTATCGTGCGTTAACATACTTTTAACACACTCCGTATTTGTGTAGACTTTTGTCATTCCTGGCAGTGGTTATTGGTCTCATTAGTGCATGTAGCCAGCGCGTGGATGGTACAAATCAATGAACAATGGTCTAACTTAGTGCAGCCCAGTCCCCTTAGCACCAGTCACCTTAATATGGCAATAAATTGCCCAGCATCTGCGCGTGTTTTGGTGTACTGGCATATTCCAATCAGACCTGTGTATTTCTATTTTGTGATGCTTGCAGTAATAATTCTTCTAGTCCTTAGTCAGTTAATTTTTCAACGATGTTAAGTTTTGTTAATGTGTTAATTCGATAGCCCTATACACTATACAAGTACCAAAAATATATCACTATTTTAAAGTCCTTCCCAAGCTACATGGGCCCACTGGATGGTGCTAGCTCCATTTCCATAACTCTCAGCCAGATGCCAGCTTATACTGCAAGACCACAGACACAGGGCTAGTATATCATGTGATGTGTCTGCTTACCTCCCAGCCCAAGCTGGTACTCATTTACCGACCCCACAGGAATGAAAGGCTGAGTTGACCTAGTTGGCTAGTACATACCTAGATGGTTTACCCACCTGAAGACGGTCACCCATCTCGGTACTAACCAGGCCTGACGTCGATCAACTATGTTGATTAACAATGCCATTTTTCTTCTCAAACACGCAGAAAGTTAATAGCTAAATAATATCATAAAGCTAACTATATACATTACCACCAAGAATAAACTGAATATAACAATTCAGTATACCACGAAGCTCCTTCGTTGGCAACTGAGACAAGCGTTCACCAATACGCATCAGGTTTGAGATAAAGTCAAGCTGCAGCTGCAGCCGAGATGTGCCATAGCAAGGATGCTGCTCAATGCCCTCGTAACTCGACTTCGTCACATCACAGTTGCAGGCCGATACCAGCGCTAAGTGAGGTATGCCAGTCACATGATTCATCAGATGTGATGCAGACTTGAATGGTGTTGCACGTGATATTCCTGAAGTGAAACATATCACACATTAGCGTACTATTGATATATGGTTCAACTACAAAATACACAGTCAAACTAAGGTAGACATTTATTAACTAGAATGTATGACACATCATTTAATGAGTGTATTTTACAAACATAACCAGTCTGATCTAATCATTTAAGGCAATTAATACAACGAGCCAAAGGGGTTGGCTCGACATTGACATGCCTCTGACATGTGGTGTGTGCGTACAGCACGGCATGCGGCACGGCACAGTGCTGGCCATGCCTTTGCGGCCCTACCCACGGTGGCCATGCACCCGGTCAAACAAATGAACGAATAGACAAACAGTCAAGCTAAGAACTTTTCTAACATTGATTAGTATCCATCAACCAACCTGTCGTGTCTGATCTTGTGCGATGATGTGACCGTGCACAGTCAAAGCGTTTTGTGTCAGAACATGGCAAAGAAGGTGTTACAGGACTTGTGGATGTTGATGATGCCGGCCTGGTAACACATCAACAGTGTGTCTATCATGCAAACTCTCACACATGATATTAAACATTTCCATCTACCAACAGACATTTGACACTGTACCATCTCACACTAAAAAGGCATTACTATCATTAGCACACAAGTTACTTCACATACATATGACAAACTGATACAGCAAGTCAACCATACGAGAGACGTTCATAGCAGTTCTCGTTTAGCTCAACAGATTAACACATCAGCATTTTGACAGAGCTACAGAAAAATAAACTCTCACACATTATTTTCAACAACTTAATTGTTAAAATAATGAATCACAATCAACTTTTGAGTTACCTAACTGCTATCAAGTGTACATCAGTTAGATATGATCAAGGATAAGCCATTTAAGTGACCAATGTAAAACATGCACATGCAATTTCAAATCAGTCAATTCTGTATAAACAAATGAAAACGTATTAACAGAGCCACAGCCCTCAGCCACTAGAAATGACCAAACCTTGCAAGTAACAGTCAAGCAAATCAGGGTGTAAGAAACTGTCTTGCAACATTTAGCATGTAAAATTAGAGAAAAACACAAATACTAAAAATAAAACACAATTACATACTGCAAAGAAAATACAGAACAATCACAAACATAAAACCTGGCATAATAAAGAAAAAGCAAAGAAAACTTCAGATAGCATGAAGTTTGCACACCTTTTATCACATAGAATACATCAGCAAAGTCAGTAGCTTCAAATGTTTGCATTAGATCAAAGTTTTAATGAATTCACAACAGAGTAAAATTTTGTAACATATTAGCGAAGCATTCACTGTAAATTGCAACTTCTCAGATTCAAACATCTTTATACGCCTTTTACAAAAGCAAATTGAAGTTTCAAATTCAAAATCAGTTAAGTTGTGTCCCAGGGGAGCAAACACTCCCATCCTACCACTCCTGCATATTTGCAGTTGCAAACAAATTAATATCTGAAATAGGAGGTGTAGAGTCAAACAAAAATATGAAATCAGCTAATAACGTTAAAGATCACGGTCAAATATCACCTAAATCAAGTCTAAGACATACTCCTATCAAGTTACATCAATTTCTGGTCAGCTAGAAGCAGAACCTCAAAAATCAGTCACACCACAAAAATCAAACATCTCTCGATACTGTCTTGATTTATGCTGACAGCAATCAGACAAATAGATAGCAGTGATCGAAATACAATATCCTGTGCATAAAACAATAACAAGAGCCCTGCATTATATGCCCATCTGGCCGTGATCTTGACCTTTTGACCCAAAAGCATTGACAATTATCTGCCAAAAAAATGTCGAGGCTGTGTTCTCACACTACCCAAGAACACAAGCCATAAACATTATGGCTTGTGTTGAAAAACTGGTTCAAACCAGCAACGTTCAAAAAAGCATTGTGATGAATGTAATGCATTTTCCAACATGGCTGATTGGCTGTGGATAGATATGAACAGTCATATCTGTGTCACACGTGTCTGTGTCACATGCAAGGGCAACCCCACCAGCTGTGAACTTGGGTGACGTAAACCAAGCTTAATTCTCTATCAGAAATTACAGCAGCAGAACAATTGAAAAGTATGCAATACACAAGCGAAAGATGATCTAGAGATATTTGTGTTAAAGTGTAGCATTGCTAGTTTTCATTGCTACTGCATAAAAAAAATTCAATGGCATTAATTTTTAAGTAGGGATGTTAACGAGTCTCAATCAAGACGAGTCTCAAAAAAAATTCTTGGGCTGGAGAAAAAAATTTCTCGACAAAGAAATTTCTCGACCCGAAATTTGCACTAGAACAGATGTGGGCATTGAACTGTCTGCGAACGAGACGCGATGTCTTTGTTCTTTGTCGGCGGTTGACACCCGTCGCTTCACCAGTCGATTGCTGTGGCCTCTGGCGACGCTGTTGGTGTCTGATTACCCCTTCCGCCCCGCCCCATACATCTAGTGTTGACGTCTGTCTATCTGACGCCTTTGATCTGACCGCCACCACCTCCCTCCCTCTTAGGTAATTACGTACTATTGTCTGCATCGCGTCGTCTTTCCCACGCCACTGCAGAAACTGGCAACGCATAAAACTTGGTCTGTTTTGCTAAATACTTAATTAGCTTGTGTCTCGCAGACTGATGACGCTAATTAACAGATCATAATGTGCACTCCCACCTGTAACTGCAATATAATTATTTTAAAGGTACATGGAGCAGTTACATTAGTAGTTAGTACTAGTTACTTATTTGCATTTTTATAGCTTCATGTGGTGTTTATTATACGATCTGTAACTACTGTGTGTGAATGCTTTACTTTTTGTCACATGAGTCCGCCTGTCTGGCACGTAAACGAAGTTCGAATTTAATAAATAAACGAATTTAACATCCCTAGTTGCAGCTGTGCATAGTGGCGTTTGATGTTCAATCTGCTCGCCGAAAATTTACACGACGGCAACGCACACGACCTCACGAGTAGCCTAGGCCTCATCAGTAATTCGATATTGATGTCTACTCAGCGGGTGGCCGTCAGTAGAGCGCCACAATTAATTATCACTAACCGCCTCCCCGAGTTTTATAGCAGCATTTGAGACCAGTGCCAGAATGTTTGTTTGATCTTTGAGACCTCTCAAACGGCTGGCTGGTTGGCAGATCAAACAACCTTAGCGCTCTACTGATGGTGCTCTACTGACGTGGACCCCTACTCAGCAGGGTGTGACAGCATCATCATGTGGTCGAGAGAATTCTCGTCGAGTCCCGGGAAAAAAATCTCTCATATCGAGAAAAAAATTCTTGACTTTTAACATCACTATTTTTAACCACAATTAATTCTTAAATCACTAATGCATTCATTAACGCATTAGGCAGACAGCCCTAAGTGATGGCGATCATTCAAAATGTGCATCATGTGAAGAAAAAGTGATCAAATGCTTTCAGAGCAACTAACAGCATGTCCTTAGAACCGGATTATGTACCTCATAAGATTCAACGCAATGATAAGACATGTCTCACGAACTTGCAAGTATCTCTCTACATTAACTGCACACCTGGCACTGTGCTCAACATCAGTGTTGACAGGACCACGCTCCACGGTGTTGCTTTAACAAATACGATGCAACCGCTTACTTGACATTCCATGCCGACCATTGCTAGTACATGTATACTTAAACCACAGCAAATTTATCTAGCAACGTGGCAAAATACAACGTAGTACACCAAACACTACAAACATAAAAACAAAAAGCAAGCATAACAGGATTGGTTGGTGGCTAATATCAGCACTTGCTTATCAAACATGCAGTGCACGCAGCATAAATATCTTCAAAATAATCGCTCGTTCAATCAATCAAGACAGCCTATATATAGCACAAAATAACAAGGAAAATTAGTCACTATGCACCTCGATCGAACAACACAGTCTTCAGGTGCTTTCGATATGCCAGAGAGGACAGATCTGGCTGCCATAGTCTGGGTGGAAGTTATTCCACAATCTGGGTCCAGCTACAGAAGAGCTTCTATCACCAAATCTGTTATGTGTTCAATGTTCGGATGTCATTTGAAGTCGATCCGAGTGTGTGCTGACTCATATCTGAGAGCAGGTGACAGTCACTCGCTAGGTACGGTGGTGCCACTCCAGCTGACGACTAATGAACAAGCCCTGTGATCTTGAAAATAACTCGCTGACAGACTGGAAGCCAGTGCAGCTGCCGCAGTAATGGTGTGGCGTGGTCACGCCGATGGGGACCTGTCACCAGGCATGCTAATACATTCTGAACAAACTGTAGGTAGCAAAATAGCACATCGCTGATGTCATACAGCAATGAGTTGCAGTAGTCCAGACGACACAAGACAAACACCTGCACAAGTGCCTTGGTGGTATTTGTGGACAGTGTGCAGACTACTGGTCAGAGTTGGCAAAGGTGGTTGTAACCTGCATGAGAGACAGCAGTGACGTGTGCTGTCAACAACAGCTCACGGTCGACAACGACTCCAAGATCACGAGCTGATTCAGAGATAACGATGCGGGTACCAAATACTGTCACTTTCAAGTAGATGATCTTGTCGAGTTGCTGAGGTGTGGCACATGTACACATAAATGTGTCTTGCTGCATGTGATCAATTTCTGTCAAAGACTTCAAGCAGATCCCCGAATCACAATTTGTGAAACACATTGTAACTGCCATAAATGATTTATAAAATCACTGATTAATGACAATGCGACAGTTTTGCTAATCAAGCAATCAACACCACATGCAAACATGCTGCAAGCATAAGCTGTATTTCTGGTATAAAACTCATGCATTATATCCAATAACATGCATTACAATATTAAAAATAATAAGTTATGTAACGATAATGAACAAGTGTATTATTCACATTAAAACTAGCATACTTGAGCTCATCATTGAGAATCATCTTTCTCAACTTGATGCCTTGTGAGTTTCGCCAGTTTGGTTTGCGTACATCCGTAGAATACGCACCCAACAGCCAGGCAACTTTAATACTGAAATCAATGCTCGATCTACAACTGATAAAACAAGTACAGCTAACTCACTGCTCCCTGCTGTGAAATAACAAATCACAAAATAAACTAGATAAAATCTAAATCTGACAGTAAGCAGATGGCATGTATGCCCACTTGTCTCAGGAGAGGGGGTTGTCTGGGATGGGAAAGAGGGAGTTTAGCGGCGAGAGGCGTTTGTCCAAAGGGGGTTACTCTGGGGACATTTGTGTTCAGGGGAGTTTGTCTAGTCACTGTGGTGAGTCTGGTGGCAGCATAACTAGTGGTCAAAGTAATGACACCATGAACACGGCACATGGCGTACACTGCACGTGTCTCCACCGATTTAAGCCTCATGACAGACCGACGGACAGACAAACACTGCGAACATCGGTACCAATAGTCTGCATCTCACACATTCGATGCAGCCTAAAAACAAGAAAAGAGGCCCGCCAAACGGCCAACCCTCAAGTCTGATCACAGACGCACAGACAGACAGCACAATATGACCACACTGCTTCCTTCAACGATATAGGTGCGACGGGCATGGAGGCACAAATATAATTACAAATCATAACGATAATTTCTCAAATGACTATGAACAAATCCAATGAGGCTACATGAAAAGAAACATACCGATAGATCAAGTATGGATGCAGTGCCTCAGCAACATCATGAACGTAAATGTACATGTTGAGCAGTTGCGGCAAGTAGGCATCAACGTCAACAAAATGGAACGAGAACATCCTATTGCCTGTAACATGAAAGTCACATAAAGATAAACGTGCAAGTGTATCATATCATACTAGCTGTTATGCCCGCCCAGTCAAGCTTCCCTGCTACCCACCCACAACACCCCTGC
>Ga0126335_1000321_pt1 | contig 22530 bp, 10 predicted proteins | sample OlaspJWI45metaG_FD_108409 | JGI IMG/M metagenome (GOLD analysis project Ga0126335, IMG submission 108409) | Marine gutless worms symbiont microbial communities from Oahu, Hawaii - Olavius sp. 1 OAHU.JWI-45 metaG | ecosystem: Host-associated > Annelida > Digestive system > Unclassified | place... | reverse complement strand
GTTTGTACACTATTAGATAAGTTACACATCTTTAGTAATATATTATGTACCTGTAACATTTTTATTAAAATGTGAGCACAGATCTAATTTTTAGGCACTTGTTAGAGCGTATTTGTTATTTATCTACCTAAAACACCGGAATAAAGTATTTTTTTACCATTATAACAATTGTCTGATAGCCAGACTTTCGTTACGGGTCACCCAGTACTTTGTCACAGGCAGATTTTCATCACAGGGTCACTCAGTACTTCGTCACAGTCAAAAACTGCAGACTAGTAAGCACGGCGAAGCACATACAATTGTATGCACGCACGCGCGCGGCCTACCGGGCTGCGCCCAGTATTATATTGCACTGTATGCAAAATTATACTGATTAATTTCGCAAATGGTTGTTATTGTAGCACAAAACATTAAGAATTTGAAAAAGTTAATCTTCTGGGCTCATCTGTTCAATCTGCCCAGTAGAGAAGCTGCAGTGTCTTCAGTGATATTACTTTCCTCGTTTTATGACAATTTCTACGAGTACATATAATATCTTGTCTTTTTTTGTATAATATTTAAGCAGTTGTATGTGTGTTTATATGTTGTATCTCATATTTATAGACTGGCGAATGCAACTAATACGGTCTACTGGCAGGAAACTAGTGGACATTTTTTGTAATAAATCTCTTAAAATTCATGGTGTGATGTCTCGTGTTTCTAAGGTCATATGCAGTTGTAGCTTTGCTTCTAATCTCGTGCATCACTTAGTGTGAATGATGCATCGAGATAACAACTCAGCTCAGCTGTTGCTGAAATGGCTAATAAATGTTGTTTCGCAGCAATGGCACAGTATATTGGTCACTTTCGCTTCTGACGCCTCTCTAATGCACTCACAGCAGTCATACCTTCACACTGGTGTTCTTTTACGTTGAAGGACAATAAGCTCTATCTTAACCATTTTTTAAAAATTTGTTGGTTCACCACTAGACACTATACATAAGAAAAAGTACGAAAAATTTTACACAGGGCTAAAGCAAGAGTCGCAGCGCTGGTGCCTCGAACAGTTATACGTTTTCAGTACTGTTTCATGTGCTGAGCTAGTCATAAATAGCTGGACAGAGTGATGAGCCACAAACATCCTCGGTGAAGTATTAATGACGACACAGAACGACTCAAAACATGCAAGGCATGGCCGCAGTGCAGTGACCTGGCACACTGATGAGTCACTTGAAACAAAGTACAAAGTGAACTGACCGCTGTTATCTGCAGATGTAGGCTACACTATATAGGATCCACCACTGCCAATACGCATTATCAAACACGTCATGTTAACACTTTTTACTTTTCTGTCTGAAGAATGCTATTAAATGATCTTTAGAGCATCTCCAAAATAAGGCAGATTAGTATTGTACAGTGCTTAGTGCTGCTTCTGTATTACTTTTTCAATTTCGATACAGTATTGACAAAATATTGTAATATCGATATTTAGTAAATGAAAATATACGTTATAGGTACTGTATACAATATAGCACCGTCACAACGCATACCACAGTAGACTTTTCCATTTACTTATGTTTTGTGATGAACATCTCAATTCCGACACGCGGGACTGCAATGCTCAATTATATACAGTTGTCACTTTAAGGCATATATCGATGTATACCCTGTTCACCTATGACAGCTGAAGTGAACACACGTTTACTGAGAAAAACAGGAGGTTGGTATAAGGCATACAGCTGCAAATATATCCCCACTGCAACCTTGGATGTACCTGGTTGCTACATGGCGAAGAAATGGGGTGTTTGTAAGATTATGAACTTTTCAACATTAAAATTTCTAGTATCTTCGTGTACTTGCACTTTTTATTAGATTTCCTTAAATACAGATTATTTATCATAGCAATAACCAGGTACCAAGTCCATACAAAATGTGTAAATAAAAACACACAGATGTTTAATACATAATAGCGTTTAAACCAAAGTCATGTAAACACACAGACATGCTGTATCAGATGTTATCATTTTTAAAAACACGTATATAACTGATAACAAAATGTGTAACAATGAAACAAGATTCACTTCAGCCTACATGTATCAACAGCGACCAGTCCTGGGGTGCTCTGTACACTGACAATGTTGGGCCAGCTATAGTTACGGTCCACGTTATTCATGTCTGTCTATTACACGCCAATATCTCCAAAACAGATAGATCTATGGTTGGCATCTCTGGGTTGGCAATTCGCCCACTGTATCAGAAATAAGCAATAGGCCTTTTCAATGAGGCACTGGGTATCGTCACTGGTCTGTGTATCATTTGGCTGATATTTTGTGTGATCACGCATATGAAGATTGCATAGGAAGACACATGTTGAAGTCGAAACCGGAAGTAGAATTCTGCCGCTAGGGTACCTTGTTTCGAATTCAATTTTGGTGGCATAATGGTATATCTCCGCCATCAATCAAGGTATCTTCACCAAATTTGGTGTATAGGTAGAAAATGAGGTCCCCCAACGTGTGGAATGGTGGAAATATGCTTCCTTCAGACATGCATTGTCCGATTTCGCTTAAATTTTGCTTGACAACAGACATATGAGTGCCCCCAGACAACGCCCCTCTGGGGTAAACCCCCAGCACAAACACCCTGCACTGACGCTAACCAGCTTGGACATTCCTGTTGTTCTTGGACAGAGCCCCATGCTAAATTGACGCAAAACACCCTGCCCCCCATTGAAGCCCCCGGAGAGATGACCATGGGCTAACCCCTCGCAACCTCCTCCTTCCCCAAGCTGAACCCTCGAACAAATGCTCCCTCCCGCGCAAACCCCAGACGTTTCATGGCCCAAACAGACTTTGGGGGCTTGCGAGCCAGCTATCATTCCATCCCACTGGGGATGATCCTTGTTTAAATAGCAATAGTTGTAATGCCAACTGTGAATACAATACAAACCGTAATTACTTCAGATCCAATTCATCAACGCATATGACGCATGACGCACAAGGCTGTGAATTAATTAACATCCTGATCATGTGTTTAATGCAATTATATATAAAGTTTATTAACAACACTTCTACCAATATACCTATTACCTACAGCATATATAACAGTATGTTTTTTGGTCCATTTTCTGACATTTCTCTGACAGTTGTCTTCCTGAGAGTTCCAGATTTTTAGGCAATTGATCAAAACACTAAAACATTATAATATGACAACAGTCAACAATGGCAATGTTAACTTAATAATCTTTACTACGGCTGTACTGGAATTCAGCTCCAGCTCTTGCCGAAATCCAGCTATTTTTCTAAATCAGACTGAAATCTGGCTCTGGCAAAATTCAGGATAGATTTCAGGATTTGGGAAAAAGTGCTGATACCTGACAATGCATCTGGATTGATATTTCCGATTCAAAACTAATTAAGGACAATTAAAAGAAACAGATGCTTTAACTGAGTAGGAGTTCAGCGGTTTGTAATGTTTGTGATCGATGTGAGCATTGTGTTAGATGCTAAATAAAGTTTCTGAGTGTGCTAGTTAATGTTTCACAATTCTTTTCTTGTTTAGTTTTAACAAAGTTACAAATCTGGCTCTGGCCGGATTTATAACTATGAATCCGGCCAAATTTGGCTCCGGGCAGATTTAAAAAAACAAATCTGGTACAGCCCTAATCTTTACTACCACTTAACTGTCTTAATGCATGAACGGAATGAAAACTTCTACTGCTGAAGTGACTCAATGCGGTTCATATGACTCACAAACCACTGTCTCAGCTGCATGACATGACTGTGCAACTGATCTGTGGACTGAGCATGTGAAAAAACACGCAAAACATCATTGCTGAATTCCCCCAGATTACAGTACGTTCGCTTTGCAAGGCGCAGCTTGACATTAGAAAAATCTGCACACCACACACAACAGTATTAAAAGCATCATTTGTAGCCTGCAACTGAGCTGATATAAATTCATTCAAAGCAAGAAAACAATAATTCACAATTACAACATGGCAGCTACAAACTACTGAGCAGTTATTTGTACAAGTAAGGTGACTATTGTCACGGGGTCCTCAGTGCTCTGCAGTGTCTGAGCAATATGGTGTGCATCATTTTACTGTACTTCACCAGAGGGCAGCAAATTTTTAGTGGTTTGGCCTTTTTTGCAAATTATGTCGCAATTAAAAAACGTGCATCATCCTCATACTAGATGCCACCCTTGTGCTATTCTTAGGCCTTCTCAGTCCTGAGATATTGTGTGGAGAAAAACAGTCAACCAATCAGACACCCGGCTTACTTTGCCATTCACGAACCTCAGTGCAGCACATTGACGAATGTGCTGAAGACAATTAACAGAAAACTAACCGAGATAAATGCCACTGGTGCCAGATCCATTACTCATCTCCTTCATAATCACAAACAACAAAAACATATCATTAGTTAATACACTGTAAGACTGTAAGTACAACAACAAAAATTCTGCAAACCCAAACTTGCACATTTTGAAAATTGTCATGTTAAGATTTCATGCGCTGATATTTTGAACGCTAAGCCAAAGTGAACATCACAGTATTCAAGAACCAAATACTTTCTATGCCATTAACAAGTAAGGTGACTACCGGCACAGGGTCCTCACTGCTCCACATATAGAGAATTCACTCGTACGTGGCGCCATGTAGATGCTGTTTCTGCATATATGTGGTGCCACTGTGCAAGTGTTTTGAAAAATTGGCGTTTTGGCGGTCTTTTTTTGGAAATATTGCCACAATTAAAAAACTTTCTCCAAAAATCTAAGTGCATACATCATCCTCGTACTAGACGCCTCCTTTGTGCCAAATCTGACGTTAACGTTCGGAGAAAAAAACATTCACCCAATCACCCATCCACCTAGCTTATTTCGCCATCTATGAACCTCGGTGCTCTGCACTGAGGAATATCCTGATAACTGTTCCTAACCCTAAACCTAAGCCCTATCCTTACTCTAACCCTTGCCCTAATCCTACGACTAACACTAAACGTAACCTAAACCCTGACGAGTTGACTTGGGGATGAGTTGACTTCCACCCAAATGCATAGGTGGCAGGTAAAACTGATCTCTTGACAACGTGGGTCATACCTGAGTGCTTCTGTGATGAGGTTGCCTCAAAAAGAGGTATCAAGTGTCCTCTACATTTACCTCTACATTAACGGCAGCACAGACTAACCTGAAGGTGTTTGAGCAGCTGTGATGATTGCAGCCAACACTTCGCACTTGTGGTAAGAGGACTTGTGGATATCGGCTGCTGGTCTGTGAACGAAGTGCGACTTCTACACTCGGGACAGATATACGCTGTCATCAGCTCCAAGTCGCTGGCATTGACGCCTACGCAGGAGCCGTGAAACCACCGGGAACATGTGTCACAACCAATGTATAACCTGATGACAAGAACCACTCACATTTCACATCAAACTTCATAGTGTTCTAATAACAAGTAAGCCATTTGTTTTCTAAGCAGCTTTTTCATTGGAGATATCCAGAAATTAACACTTTGTTGCCAACGTATTTCTGCATATAGATAACTGATATTCCTAGAAGCTGACGACATGTTGTTTTGTAGCCTGTACAAACAATACTGCTAACTGTGGTCCCCCACTCCTGCTACTTCATAATATCTGCAGTTTCTTTCCAACTGGCATTTTCCTTCCTGGTCACCACAATCTTCCAAATAAGTAAAATAAGCTACAGCAGCACAGGTGCATGCCATTTCTGCTACGAGACTAAAACTTGTACAATTAGATGAGTAAGAGACAGAAATCATACTTGGATTCATCATATGGCGTCCGACAAATGCAGTGAAGCTCTTCAGATTCAGTTCGTTCATTTTTTCGGCAACAACTCGAGCAGACGTAGGAACTCAGACGATGAATGTCACCAGCACTAACTCCAACACATGATCCATGATACCATTCTCGACACACACTGCAGCCGACGTAAAACCTGTCAGATATCCAGCACATGTACACGAACCAGTTCAAGATGAAAGAGTACTCCAAACTGGAGAGACTGTTAAAACAATTTCCAGTCACCTATGAAACAGTTTACAATATCAAAATATTACACTGCATTTCACTACTGCATTACTACAACAAGTATTAATCTCTGACCAGCATATGAGCCAGTTGCCAGCCCAATCACTTACCAGCGTGTAGATTCAGTGTTTGTTATAAACTATCAGATATCGTTAAATGATGACAAATAAACATGACTACTGTACAATGCAACTTAATACTATACAAGTACAATACAAATCAGTCAACATCATACGAAATGTTACTGTTACAACGAAACCAAACAACTCAAAATTGTGACAAAAAGCAGCAGTTATATACTTTGTCTTGTCATATGGAGTGCGGCAGACACAGTAGAGTTCAGTACGACTGATATCACGTGTTGATGACTTAGTGCTGACAGGCTTCTTGATGGTACAACCAGTCTGTAGAGCAGATGTGACTAGTGAAGTGAAGGTATGGACAGTGGATGGGGGTGTATCAACAAAAGATGTGAAGACATCAGTGACTGGAGACAATTGTGGCATATTGTCGTCGTCGTCGTTGCAACTATCAGAGCTGCTCAAACTGTCTGACAAATCCTCATTCAGCTGAGTCTGCACATCACATGATTACATGCCATGCTACTGCAAGTAAGTAAAAGAGTAGTTTCTCATTTCTTAATTGAGCAAATAGGCTATTTAGTGTCAAGCATTACATGACGACTAGATGTATGCCTAAAAGTAACGCTGACATGGTGGAGTAAAATCAAGGCTATTAGCTACAATAAAAGAGAATAATAAATATTAGAGTTAATTGCAAAAATACAGCACATAAAAGTTCAATTAAAAATCAATTCTGTTTTTACTGTTGACATTTTCAAAGACGTTCAAAGAACTAGCAGTGAAATATTAAGCATGGATGTGTCATTTAATTTCCAATAATCTCAAAATAAAATATTGCTTAATAAATTTGAACATCAACCAAGTAAACAAGTAACTGTCATGGGTAATGCCAAAGAAGGGCAGGAGAATGGCTCATTCATTCATGCCTCATATTTTTAGAAAATGCAAAATAAAGTCTCTCACTCACTTGCCAGTTATATAAATCAACAAACACACACACACCATAACGGCCTCAACAGCTTGCTGTGCTGAGTATCGGCTTCTCTTGACAGGTCGACCATCAGTCTGAGCTGAATCAGTTAACTTCCTACATTCAACAGCATTATGTCAACAATACATTATCAAAAAATACTAGGATACTGATTTTCCAAAGAATCAGCAGTCAGCATACTTGTAATACCTTCTTACTGCTAACACACATATTAGATTTGCCATAACAGTTAACAGAGAAGAGTGAGTAGAGACTTAATGCCCCACTTGACAGTTTATAGGTCATTTTGGGGACAATTTTTACAGGTCAGATAACCCATCCAACAGCATCAAATCACTGAAGGAAGCCAGCTGGCTGCTGAGATAAGCTTCAATCCCACCAAAACTATCCCAATGTGTTACAATAGGAACTGCAGGCAACCACCTCTATGCAAACCACAGCGTAAGGGTCCCGGTGTGACAAAACCCAATCTGCTGGACCTATAAGCTGACTAGAACATCGCATAACAAGAGTATTGCACCATAGTATAGTAACTAGAGCAGCAGTGTTAATATTCTGTCTTTGACTCCAATCCTCATAGCAGTTAACACTGATGTCACGTTAATCTGCCTGTAACTGCAACCCCAGCTGATGTCTGAAGTATGGTATGCATACACTTTCTAGAATTTTTTTTTCTAAACATGCCACTACTAAAAATAATGTTGAAGTTTTCTGCCAGTCTATTTAAAGACAAACATAGAACCAACAGAAGGGCAAGAAATTAAACACTCACAACACAACAAACACAAAACCATAACAACAACTAACAGACAGTTGCTTTCATGGAGACTTGCTGTTCACAGACACTGAAAACTTCGGTCACAATAACATGTGGTCAAAGTAATACGGTGAAGGCCGCATCAAATCTGTGGGAGAAATTGGGACAATTCTTGAGGCCCCAGGAGTCGCCACCTTCATCTGTTCAACCATTTTTGCCGGGCACAGGCATGTTACAGATAGACAGCTTGACAGGAATACCATACCATCGGATCATCAGTTACAATAGTCTGCATTTCATGCACTGGATGCAGCCTAATAGCACTACAACAAAAAACTTGGCAACCACAGTAACAGCAGACATCAGCCAGTGAGAACACACAACATCACCAGAATGCTACCACCGACCCGCTGTCATTATCTAGCTTCCGTTTTCCAAGTCTGTTGGATGGAGACATACCAACAGAAACATTTGACACAGCTGTTTCATCATTTTGTTTTTCATCTACAACAACACATCATAACAACTGTTAGAAGGCGAATTCACTTAGAGTGAGATATATGGCTGTCATAACTCAATGTATCGACTAGGGCTGTACTGAATAGGGGCCTTAACTATTCGTCCGAATACAAATAATTAGAACTATTATTCGGCAGAATATGAATAGAATACAAATAGTTGCCTTAAACTTCGAAGCAATGTCATTGTCATCGTTGATGTTAACATCGTTATACTAGATATTCATTCACGTTCAGCGATTAAGAGAAACGTGCCAACCCTCAGACTGTGGACATGGCGAAAGCTGTGGCAAAGATGAAAAGTCGTGCAATCTGACAGCATTGATGAGATGAGAAGATGTTGGAGACATCACAGTGTCAGCACAGCTAACAGTGGTGTCAGCAGCAGCAGCAGCAGCAGCAGCAGCGTCAGAATGATGATGACTGGAACCTCGTGAGACAATCTTGATGTGACCATTGGGCAGAGTCAACAGTTGCTGGTCTGTTACACATCAAATTCGAGCCATCATTCCAGCCATTAATACTGCTATACACTGTGTGCCAATGACACATCATTCAAGTATAAAAATTATATTCAATAATCTGGCATATAATTATCAAATTAACATGGCACAAAGTAAGTATCTTATTTCAATAAAATTACAAAATCTCGATTCTGGATCATGTCAAATTGCAACTGATTGTTTATTGTCCTAAGACCAACATCCTATGAAAACTGTCATAAAAATTCACTAATAATTTACTATGAGTAATCCTGAAAGCAAACAGATAAGTGATGTGCAGGCCATGGGATCTGCAAAGAGGCGTGATCTGTTTCTTGCCCGAAATGTACAGAAGTTATTGGCTGGAAATAATGTCTAAACGACCCACAATGGGACATTAAACCATACTATAACTACTAATGATAAATGGAGGCAACAACACAACTTCCTAGACAGAGAGAATAACGCAACTGCAACAATGCATTGCTATATTTATTCATCAATATGTTGTAAGTAAGTAAGTACATTTATAAAGCGCGCTAAAATCTAAAAATCAGTCACTAGGCACTGTGGTCTTCAGCCAAACAGATGCGTTTACAGTAATCGGTGAAACTCAAGAAGTATTAGTTCAGAATGCCGCAGATGAACAGGTAGAGTATTCCACAGATGTGGACAAGCAGCAGTGAAGGATCGATCGCCCAGACTTGTGTGGGTTTTAGGAATATTATACGTAGCAACACTGGACGATCGAAGTCATCGTTAGTCAGTGGTTGTGATGAGTTGGCAGTCATCCATCAAGTACCGTGGTGACAAGGCATTCAACGACTTGTAGACTAGGACAGCCATCTTAAATTCAATGCGCTGCCACACCAGCAGCCAGTGGAATGTGTACAACTTGTACCAACTGACCTGGACGTAGGCCTAACACCGTCACTTTTCCCGCTGAATCTTTCACAACACGCAGGCTCTGCTGAATTCCCAACACTGGCTGATTCAGAGATGAAGCACCTGGCAGAACACATACAGATGCAACTTTATGCAAAACCAGGTATTTTCAGTCGTAACTTCTCGTAATACTGGATAAACTAGCAAACAATCATACACACCATTTGTTGAAAATCAACCAATCTATTTCCATTAAGACCATCGTACTGCATGACATAGATTCTATTTGAACTTCAGCAGAACAAAAGTATCACCTATACATCTCCTTCACCAGCACCATCACAATGTATGTATGACATAAGCATTTGGTTTTACACATTACCAACCAATTTTAAACTGACACACAACATGCTATACTCACACAAACGGAACACACTCTGTACTTTCACATTATAACTACAATTTACCAATGAAGTGTTAGATTAACGATAAAAAGAAATAAAATTTGGCAATAGAATCCCTCCTACAAAGATCATAATGTAACAATAACAACAACCGTATACATAGATCCCTTCTCCTCACTGTGGAGGGATCAGGACCCCATCTAATACAATGTGCCTTGAGCCTCCAAGAGTCTCCTTCCCAAACAGGACCTCGATCTGCTCTTTGCATGGCACAGCTATGTGACAGCCTGATAGACAGACCGACAGAGACAATAATCGCACCTCGTGCATCTGATGCCGCCTAATAATAACAATAATAATAGCAAACTAATTATCACAAAAACAAATGAAAGCTTGACATGACTTGCAATATACTGGTACAAACCTGCTGAGGAACGGCTATAGAATGGAAACCTGCTGTAAGCAGTTGAGCTTACAGATTTCAAATATGATTTCTGAAATAAGTAGCAATAAATAAAAATGTGTTATGCAAACTGGGGTATTTTACGCACAATATTCACACAGAAATAACAACACAGTATCTACAGCAATATGCTAACACAGAAAGTATCTGTTCCATAAGGTGTACAGTGTACACTGCATACAGAAAACATGAACGTTACAAGCTACAGTTTGGTTGTGTGGTGTAGTGGTTAATGACATTGGTCTGATAAACGGAGTCAAGTGACATCAGGCTCAGATGTACTAAGATGGGTGACCATCTTCGAATGGGTAAATCATCTCAGTATGTAACCAGCCAACTAGGTCAACTCAGCCTTATACCCTTTGTGGGACGGTAAAACGAGTATCAGCCTTCTGGCTGAGTAATAATAATTGGTGATGGTGGGTGTGGTGAATAGCAGCCTACAGGTGAACTCACAGCCCAAGTCAATTGGCTTGGTCCAAGGGCTACGCCACCTGGCAATGATATCCATTCATCAGAAGAATCAAGTAAACTTTCACAATCACGTAGTGATGATGACAGCACTATAAAGATCGATGTTCTATTATTATTATAATTATAGTTATATTTTTAAGTTGAAATAGTTCTCAGACTGCAGTTTCATGGCACAACAAACCAACAAGTTGATGCAGAACACAACTTACTTAACACAGTAATAAAGCAACTGTCACAATGACGTCAATAAGTTATACACACTCGGCGTGATTAAAGTCGCGGGAGTACGCCCACGTCCAGACATACCTGTCGAGGTTTGCTTGGAAAGTGGTTTGTAAGTAATATTTGGCCTAAAAGTCTTACTACAGCCAATTTGGCTCTCATGCCAAAAAGAATGCCACATTACTATTGAGGAGCGGGGCACTGGCTTGTAGCTGAGAAAAAGCTCCCCAAATTAAACGTGGATTTAAAGTGCCACTACCACCATTTTGGCATACTTGCAAACGAGTAGGCCAAAGTTCAGTAACGGAGGGGCCACTGTCGAAGTGATGGGATATGCCCCTTACGTGAAACTTGGTCTTAAACTGCTACTCCAGCCAATTTGACTCATTTGCCAAAGAGTAAGTCAAAGTACTGTGGTGGTTAGGCACCACACAATAGCTTAGAAAAAAATCCCCAAGTTAAACTTGGTCCTGAAATGCCAATACATCCATTTTGGCTCACTTGCAAAAAAGTAGACCGTAGTTCAGCGAGGAAGGGGGCACTCTTGAAAGTGATGGCCCTTAAGTGAAGTTTGGTCTTAAAATGCTATGACGGCCAATTTGGCCCATTTTCCAAAATGTAGGCCACAGTACAATTGGCAAAATTTGTATGCTTTTGTTTGCTCTGGTATTTAAGAGAAGCATACAAAGTGAAATTTACTCGTTAGAGGGGCTTTTGTCTGAAATCCTACGGCGCCTTTCCATAGGCACTGTCAAGTGTCATCTAATGCTGTCAGCAGAGCTGAGATGTTGCAAACCGATGCGGAGAAAATCGAGTTTTAAGAAAGTCTTTTGAACCAGCCTCAACCGGATATGGGCGTGGCCTGATGACATCATCATCCAGCAGGGGTCCCCGAGTACTGTAATCGGTGAAAGTTTGGTGGCCCTAGGCCCTTTTGTTCGGGTGCTATTACCGCTTTTTGATATTGCCAAATGACTCACATAGGAAATGACAGAAGCCTATACGCATGCGCACCGGACAAAAACACTAAAGACGGAGTTGAATATTAAACTCCTTCACAACTTATACTGTACTGCTATATATGAGAGCCCGTTTCTGAAGCATCAAAGCAATTGTGGACATAGTTACCAGACAAACATGGAACTAATGAAAAGCATGGGATTAATACGATTAAACTTGGCACTGACTCAGTGGATACTCACTGGTCTAGAAAGACATGTTTTAATTGTTTCACTGTTTGTCTGCCACGCAGACTGACTGGGATAATGTGTGGTTGACACAGGCCGGCTAGAGTAGCACAGGTGACTTAGATCCCTAGTCGGCTTTGACAAACGTTTTGGTCTTGAAGTCTTGCGTGTTGTAGTCCACTCAGGAGTGAAGATCTTTGTTGGAATTCGCTGCCGAACAGGTCTCTCCAATCTTCAACACACAGCACAATGCTGACAAAGAAAATGATGACACTGCGAACATCCTATTTTATATCTGCAAGTTGAATATGAGCAGGTAGGTCTACCACTGAGTAGGATCTGATGTCATTTTTGAGATGAGATGATGCAATCAGCTGCACTGCGACTGACAAAAAATATGGAAACAAAACATGCACGAAAAACTCACACACTTAACACAAAACCTCGTTCTATTCATCTTTTACAACATCAGACAGGAAACAGACTGGGTCTGGTTTTCAAGAGCCACACGGAGCTATAAGTAAGCATGCTCAGTGTTTCAATTCACTGCCAGTCACATATAACTTCACCAATTTATTTAATAACAACAGTTCACTTTAAGATTTGGTATTTTTCATATATAAAATAATTAAAATCTTGATTCAGCACTGCTTCTTATACACATAGACATTCCACACTGTGAATGACAAAAAGGTGACAGTACACTTTGGCAACTCTCAGTTAATTTTTCCATAATTTCTGCACCGTTGTGCAGTGTGGTTTAAGTTATTGTTTTTTTCTAGCTGTCACTTTTTAAACTTTCTAGTTGCAGTTTTAGATATAGCTGCTGCAACTTTTTTCTTCCTGCAAAAACTATAAAAATCGATCAAGACTTTCCAAAGTTATGATCACATCAAATGCACTAATGCACTGCCACTGTTATTGTGGTTCACAGTGTACAAGATTTCATTTTCAAATAATGACAAATTTACGTAAATTGACATAACTTTTCTTCACACTTGACCCTCAAAAGTAAGTAGAAGCAACTGTGATGAGCACACACACCTTTCACAAAACTGTCTGATATCAGCCAAGTCCAGGGATTCTTCAGTAACCCAGGTCTCAGTGATGACCGGCTGTGTCAGTCTAGAAATATCGGCACTGCGGCGTTCACGCAGTCCACGGCGCTGTGGCAGCTGATGCTCACAGTCTTCTGTACCTGCACAGATATACCACAAGATACTCAACACTGCTTACAACTTCAAGTAAGGTTGATGAGCTGCTTTCCAATGATAACAACTGAGTGAGCACAGTTGGGTCTGCCCAGGCAATCAAATCCAAAAGAGGGTTATTTTGCACATTATAGCTCATTAACTAATGGTACAATACACTCCTCCAAGTGTAAACTTGGTATGCAGCTGCAGTATATTCCCATATATTTTTATACTGATTTTTAGTGATTTGCATTTGAATAAAATTAACTGAATGCTGAGAAATCGTCTTGCGGACGCTCCTGTCTGTGGTGGCCCCAGATGCAGCAATGAAATGACAACAAACACAATAATTAAACAGTGGGCACACGTCATAACACGCCTCCCAAACAGAGAAAATGCCAACTTCAGACTACTCAATAAAACTAATTGTGCATGAATTGAAACAATTCTGCTCATCACGTTAAAAGTTTTACTTTGGTTCACTGATTTCTACAGAAGTAAAGCATAAATTTTGGTTGGAAAGTAAAAAAAGAACAGAGCATACTTAGTAACAATAAGGTCTGCATCTCCAAGCAAAGAGTCAAATGCAAACCAGTCTTAATATTACAATGACATTCTGATTACCGTTCCAGTCATAATCAGCTGCAGCAGGTACCGAGACTCGACGGACGAGATACTCTGAACAAAGTCCGTCCTGGCCCACATCTCGCTGGCGAAGTATCGTAGTCTTGGTTACTGAATCAGTTTCTGAAGCAAGAGGAATGTCATCCACATCAGAACTGTCAACTGACATATCATCCCATCGAATACAACACCAGAGGATGCGCAGCTGCAGGGCAATAGCCGATAGATTACGTGCTGACGCAGTTCGGTATCTCCATGCAGTGCAGAACAGAGGTCGCGGACCAATATATATCCATCCAGCATCAGTCTTTGTGGAAGCGGCAGATGAAAAACCTGGAACCGTAAACAGCATGCCACCACTGCGTGCAAGATGCCTTAGAATGGACGGCATTAGAACAAAAACACTCTGGTGGCGTGTTCCAGTTCTAAAGTCAGCAGCGACTGGTATTTCAGTTTTTCTCCGCACTGACTTACGGATGGTTCCACACAAACAAACTGGATGCCTTGTATCAGATGCTGTGTCCAGCAGTGACCTCAGTCTGTTGACAAGGCCTTCTGTTAAATGAACCTGGCCATTAGATACATGTCTTTGCAGCAAACCCGTTAATGACCTCAACTCTTTTGTACTATCATGAAGTGCTGTTCTATCTTCCACTGCAGATTGCTTTTCATCCACTTCCTTCTTGGATACACTGTTGACTGTACTATCTGACTTGCTATCCAACCCACCATTTCTGTCTGTAGCTGTATTCTGACTGTCAGAAAACTCATTATCAGTGTTTGGCAAGGTGTAACTTGACTTACACAGGTCTTGTAGCTCATCGGGTAAATCAACTTTACACGAGTAAGCTTGCTCCTGTGTGTGTCTGCACAGGGTTGAATAACAAGGACTAGATAAACATGAAGCATTTTGAGTGACACAAGTTGCAGAATAGCAGCAGTATTTAGTTACTGTGTTACACACTCCATTCTCTGTGACTGTACATGCTTCAGGGCTGTACTTCTTAATCAAATCTTCCACAGCAGTCTTAATACGACTTTCTGTCGTGCAAAGATGCAGTCGTCGTTTTAGCAGGCCATGCAGTTTTGACATGCGTGCTGTATCTGTTGGGCAAGTATCAGCATCTATCTGTGATGTGATGGACTGTGCCAATGCAGCATCCACAGCAGCCATCAAGGACGCCTGACTGCGGCTTTGCTGTGGGTGCTGATAACGGCAGACATGGGTTGAACTACACCACATCCACCCACCACTTCCATACACTCGGTACTCCTCACCTCTCTGCTTCCAGACCTACACCACAGCACGACAAACACTTTCAACTAAACTCATACCAACACACAGCAAACGAAAATATACTATGTGAAAAATACTTTTTCAGCTGCATTATACACAAATATGGTGACTATCATCACAAGGTCCTCAGTGCTCGACACTGTCTAAGGTAGCATATTGAGAATCCACTCGCACGGTGACACCAGGTATACGCTGTTTCTGTGTATACGTGGCGCCACCATATGAGTCGTTTTGTACAACTGGCATTGTTGTGCGCATCATCCTCGCACTGGATGCCATTTTGGGCGTTTTTCGGCATTCTCAGTCCTGAGATATTGTTTGGAGAAAAAACAGTCACACAGACACCCAGCTTATTTCATTATCTGTGAACCTCAGTGCAATCAGAGCCATTAAAATTAAGGTAACTGACACTTTTTATAGCGCATCATTATGAGGCAACCTCATCACAGAAACACTGTATGCATTGTAAGGGACCTCACAGTGTTACCTGCACATCTATGTGTTTATCCATGAATGGTATGAACCATGCCTTTGCCTTCCCAGCCAAAGCTGGTCCTCATTTTACCGATCTCGTGGAGATGTAAGGCTGAGTCGACCTAGCTGGCTGGTTACATACCTAGATTACATACTGAGTGAGATGTATCACTTCAATTACTTACTTACTTATTACTTACTTACTGTGTAAAATTAAAACAGCTGAATCAGACGCAGCATAACATTAAATAATCACACAACTTCAACTTAAGATTTCTTATCAAACAGAAAAACCAGTCATAGCCTTTTCATGCCTGCTGCATTACACATGCTTTCACTACAGCAAGTCACCTTCTTTAGTTAACTACTTACAGTAATCGACTCCACTCTACTGTCCAACACCCAGACTCCCTACATGCACATACGTCGTCACTTATATAACATTATCTAAACTGTTCCTGGCTGATGCTGTGTCACAGCAGTTGTGTATGCATGTGGTAAATGGCAAATGTCATCAAATGCATTAAAATGTGCATTCCACTCCAGAAGGCAATACACAAAACACTTGCCAAACTTCAGTTCCAACGAACTCGCCAGCAAATCAATAAACCAACACTGTCACTAAGAGAAATGAAAAAACTACATCCGAAAGAGTAACGTTTTTTACAAGTCTTCTGACAGTGACTACAGCTATCAGTAATCAGTGAGTCTACCCGATGCTGCAGTCCGAGCGTGTAATGGACGTGTGAAGTCAGCAGCATGCTGTCATCAGTGAGACGACATCTTCTTATTTCCTTCTCTCTCCTTTTCACCTCTTCCCTTTCTGCTGCCGTCATGCGACACAAACTTGTATGCCCTAACAACATGCCACAGCAAAGTTGAATTGCTGAAATGCTGACCAGTGTATCAATATCACATATTAATATAATCACAATTTTTGTACACTTAAAGGTCGTATTTTCTTTTATTTAGTAATTCAGCTTCTGCAGGCATTCTGCCTACAAAGTTACTTGCTCTGTTGTTCATGTAAAGTAACACGAAAAAGAACTTTTTGTTAATGCTGTCTAGAACAGGTTCCGTTCTGTTCTGGGTGGCCCACAAAGTGGTCTAGATACTGAACATCTGAGACAGGCCCTCTTGAAATCATACAAACATTACAGATTATGCAAGACATGGGAAAGCAAGTAAATGCAAATAAAAATTCAAAAGAATGGACTATGTGACCACATTCAATGACACAGTAAATCATACATAACAGGCAAGATGAAATGATATAACATAATATCGAGAACAGGATAACCAACATATATAACAAAACAAAACAATGTAACATATGTACCGACTGCATCACGCCAGATGCTCTTGAACATCACTGGCTTCATGCAGGCAACAAGAATTGACAGAGCGAGGGCAAACTCTTGTGGAGTGGTGCACAGACGCACAGCACATTTCCATCGCTGACAATGCCCATGTGACCTCCATGCACTGTGCAGGAACGCTGCTGGAAGTGATGACTCGAGTCGCAGTAACTCCTGCCGCAAAGCTTCCACACGAGCAGACCCTGTGCCGTAGATTGACAGCGGCCATGAGAAGTCACGTGATGACAAAGCATAGACGTTGAACTTATAGGAGAGAAATCGGCGCTTGTCACGCTCCTCGGCTAATTGCTGTTTGTTGAGAGCTAACGGATTTGTCCGATAGAGATTGACGTAACGTCGCCACTGGCCTTCCATACCTGCAATTTGCAAACACCAGCATCACTAATCAAGCAATGAAATCAAGGCAATAAATCAAGGCAATAAATGACTACAGCAAGATACTATGATATGTATTCATTGGCTGTTATGTAGTTGTCAAAAGTGCATAGATCAAATAGAGAGCAGTTTCACTACTAACAGATGGCCTGCACATGGCATAATATAATGAGGCTAAATGGCACAGTGCCGTACGTTGCCATACTGTTAACAAACGCTGTTTTTTAAAGTGTGCTTAAAAAATTAGACAGAAAATGCGAATAACTGTCTAATTTGTAACAAATTTGGTACAACTAAATTTAATGAATAAGTTTCGGTTGATATATAAGAACTAAGAAGATGTCGTCGATCGTAGTAACAGGATGTCACACTGTATAGCGTGAAGAAATGCGATCTGTAGTCGACGACGTTAAAATTGATCACCAGTATCTTATATGTGAAATACATGGCCACCTCCACCAAACTGGATTTTCGAAGGAATCGTACATATACTACACATTTGGGGAGCCCACTATCTACGTATTACCTATATACCCACCAACTTTCGTGAAAATATCTTGATCAGGGGCAGAGATATGCCCCAAAAACAAAATTCTAAATAGGCCCTCAGACAGCAGAATTTCAAGAAAATTGCTCAACGCACAGCTGAGTTATATGTGATTCAACTTTTTCTATACCTACCTTTAAACCTACATTGCCAATGCCATCTCAGTGATGGGAAGTGTTAGCGAGATGTCATTCCTTTGCTACGACATATTAGGGCAATAGCCAGCTCTCACCCTCACCACCTTACCTCCAACCAAGTAGAGCACCTGAGGTGAAATTACAAAACTCTGCCCTGGCCTGGGATTAAACCTAAGCCCTCCTGCTTAGCAGTGCAGTGTGCTAGCCACTACACCAATGGTGCACCACTGTTTAGCATAGTTTAGCAGCATCTTATTTACTTAGTTACCATCTACCACACATACACACAGTTTCTTGTACTGTCTTCTCAACAGAGTTAAGACTCAATATTCACAGCACTGAACTAATCATTCAACGTAACTTAAAAACATGATGCATGACTCACCAAGTTTAAATACTGAAGGAAGACCACTGCCAGCAGACGGCGTACTGAAACTGTCTTTGTTTGGCTTGACATCGGTGTATTGTTTGCGAGACAGGATACCAGTCATTGACCTTGTTACTCTCTTGACAACTACACACAACCAACACTACTGGGAAATGATGTCAGCAAATCCAGTAATTCACAGGAAACTGATACAAACTGTCTGAAATTCTACTTCACACATTTCTGAGTGCACGCTGTTAAGAGACATCTATAGTGAAGCAAAATCTACTTAATTGTTTGAATATTACAGACTGTAATGTTTTCTGTTTCCAAAAACTACTGCAGAAGACAAGTTAGTACAGAATCATCGTTCTGATCACAACTTCAGTTTAACAGAATAATTCAAAGTTCTCTGTTAATGAACCAAACTGTTTAACCAGTTCCATTCCAAAACTCAAATAACATACAGCAATGTTAATAACTGCAACAAAGAGTTGCACCGAAATGATGACGATTTGATATACCCAGCATCACTGCACCCAATTTCTGCTCCTGCAATACTGGTCTTACAAATTTGTAGGGATGTACCAGATAGAGATTATCACTATCCGACCGGAACCAGATACCGGATAGTGACGTAAGGACCGTAAGACACACTGACAATTGAGCTGAGTCAACTTATTCGACTACAGTTCTACATTGTCTGAGTGAGCACTCAGTAGTTCAGGGACAGTGCTAGTTCGACTTGGACATCCAGAAAGTTGTGTGGGCAGTCACAAGTTGCAAGTTTGAGGGTGCATTAGAATAACTAATGAGCAGTAAATTACCAACAAAATCACAAAAAAGTAATATTAATTAATTATACAGTTTCATTATCCGGTTGTTAACTGCCAGGAGCTGGAGCCAGAATCGGATAGTAAAAAGTGGCCCAATGTCTAGCCAGAAACAGATACCACTGGGTATCTGGTACATCCCTACAAATGTGCAGACACATCATTCTTAAATGTAACAAGTAATGACCAGATTAAACCTCTCAGCAGTCAGCATGTAAGTGCTGCTAGACAAAAGAACACAGATCTACCGCTATGAAAGCATTTCACAATGAAATACCTGGAGCTGTTTCTGTGCCAGCATCATCAGCACTGGCGGCAGCAGCAGCAGACCTAAGACCAGAATCTGACTGAGCAACTGTACTCTGATCCATGTCACTGTTGGCCTGCTGTACACTGGACTCTGTTTCCTCACATACAACAGAATTGTATGACAGCCTGCTGTCTTCATTTGCTTCTGAGTTATGTTCTTGGCACAAATTCACAGACAGATCGTTGGTACAGGAAAGACATCTTTCACCCACATCATTAACATTTTCTTCGCCATCATTTCCAAATGCTGACTTGTCCGTGCTAATATGCTCATCTTGTACTTTGACCAAGTCATCACATTCATCTGCATCAGCTGTAGCACTTACACTGTGTGATTCATTAGATTCAACAGATTCAGTATTCAGTTTGTCACCAGTTTCTGATGCCTGCTTCTGCTTCTGTAACATTTCTGCATCAACATGTCAAAACTGTTTGTTTATTAGGCACAGCAGAGTCAGCAAATCAGTAAACGTATCTCTGTAACAATTTACAATTTAAAGCAAGTCTTTTAACTGCAGCACACAACAGCTAACTGCAAGCAGAACTATTATGAGAATTAATCAAATAGATAAATATGCATCCTGCTGGTATAGACATCAAGTTAGCATAAGCACACAGAAGAATGTTGCTAGCAACTTGTTCAATTTCCAGCATACAGCGTAAATTTATAACAGCCACATGAGTAGGCTGTTGAGATAGGCTTCAATCCCTGGACCAGAACCACTACACTGAGTTACAGTATGGATCATAGGCAAATGTCTCTAGGCGGCTAAGCAGAGCGTAAGGGTCTCGGGTTGACAAAAACCCAATCTGCTGGACGTGTAAGGCTGTAAGCTGCCTAGAACATCGTGCAATAAACAAAATGCTGCACAATACACAATACTATAGTAACAAGAGCAATATTCCCTCTTTACTCCAGACAAACATCACCAATCAGATGAGGCCATGGAGGTTGAGGGGGCATTAGAACACAAAAATGAAATGACAGCACACAAATAGCAGTGATTACAAGATTAGCAGACCATCATGAATCATGATTGCTGATTTCTTCCGACCACGATACAAGTCTGCCAGTTCAGCAGTGACAGTCATGTGTGTAACAACATCCGCACGTATGTCAGCCAGCGTGTGCAACAGCGCAACTTCACACGAGTATGGACTGTTCTGAGACAATGCTTCACAGACGGCATCAAACTGTGCAATGGAACTGTAGTAAGCAACCATCCCGTCATGCAGTTCCCTGCACAATAGATAATTTGTATTTACGTACAAGACAGCACTGTGAAAGACTGAAAGTGCAGTCATCCCACACTCAGTGAAACTTAACTTTCTGCCATAATTACACCACATCGTATTAGGGTTAGGACGATACCATCACTGACGTCGATACTTGATACTTGACACTGATCGGTGACTTCATTCCCACGACCGAGGATCTACAGCTTTGCAGCTACAGACCATGGAGAATAGTAGAAAACTGGCATTAAGCATGCATTTTATACACTATGTAGTATGTACTGTACAGACGACCAGACTACTTCAGCAACTGTCTGCAGCCTTTTAACCAATGAAGGGCAGTCAATCAATCTGTCTCATTGCTAATCTGTAACAGTGAGAGCAGCAAGCAAAGCCATATAACTGCTAGTAAATTTAGGGCAGGTGTCACTTGTTACTTGTCAGTGTGTTCCTGTTTGTCACAACCTCCCTCCGCCTCTCCCTCTCGCCATCCCACTCAGTCAGGACGGCAGCTGTGGGATCAAAAGCTTCGTTGGTGGTTGCTTCTCAGAAGTATCTGAGGTAGCATTGTCAGGCCAAAAAAATTAACGCATAGGTGATCAGATAGGTCAGTTTATGTTATTTTGCATTTCTTTTCTACTCTCTTGCTGGCTCATGTTCACTGTATTTTTCATGGCTGGTGCCAGACACAGAGGCATCATTTTTGTTCTGTATGAATAACTTATGTACATTATAGGAGCCAAAAGTTACCACTCTGACAGTGCAGTGGATTGTCAGCTGCTAGTTGGTCTAACCTAAAACGCTTCCATTTTAGCCGTGATACAAACAAAATAGTATTGCACGTCATAAAACAATGTTTGCAAGCAGTTCGTCATTTATGTTGTTGGTTGTAAGCAGGCTACACCAGAACATCACAGTAATTCGTATCAGTCAACTGATCAGCAGAAAATGTGCTGAATAGGTCCTCCATTCTGCTTTGTCACAGCTGCTAAACGCCTTTTCTACTGCAATATAGCTTTTCTGACTGTCTGGTCGTCGACATCGTGCCATTTGTCTCAGATAACATTCTGAAGATCTTTAAGATTCGCAAATGGTTTACGTCTTCCTTCGTAGACAAGTTCCATTTCTTATTCGGAAATTCTTTTGCAATCCGAGTACCAGTCCATCCTTTTTCAGTGAAACACACAACAATAACCGCCAAATCGTCTTTTGAAAAAAACCATTTCAATCAAATCAACAAATACGCTATTTACATAAT
>Ga0126335_1000320_pt1 | contig 22542 bp, 15 predicted proteins | sample OlaspJWI45metaG_FD_108409 | JGI IMG/M metagenome (GOLD analysis project Ga0126335, IMG submission 108409) | Marine gutless worms symbiont microbial communities from Oahu, Hawaii - Olavius sp. 1 OAHU.JWI-45 metaG | ecosystem: Host-associated > Annelida > Digestive system > Unclassified | place... | reverse complement strand
TTCAGCTGAAAAGTCACGTACAGGCTCTATGGTGCAGCTAGAATTATCGTTAACCAACAGGTAACCTATTACCTATTCCATCAAATTTGAAAAAGTGTAATGGTCTATGTGCTGAATGGTGACAGACGCCGCGTAATGACGACAGGATTTGGAGAACAGTTTCACACTTTATCTAAATTTACCGAACGTTTTGTAGCTCCTTGATCCTCGTCAGCGTTTAGGCATAGGCCTACCAGTAGACAGTGGTTTACAGTACAAAAAAGCCTTTTGCAGCCAATGCACTGTGCTTGCATTCTTTTTCAGATTTGCAGCAAATTTAAAATTAAAATTTTCAATTTCCCAAAGTAATGTAGCAACATACTTAAGGTGTACTTTCGTACTCTTCTCATGAGTTAATGCTTCTTGAAAATCGGCTAATGCTTAACACAGCTAAGGTAGATTCTACTTAGGGGTCTACTTATTTGTATTTGTGATTTGTGAGAAATAATGACTTCTTCAGCCTGACATGTGGCAGATTCGTATTCAACACCCCGAAATCTTATAGAAACATTAAAGCCTACATGAAATGTTTTCCCCCAAAAAATACCTTTTGCTGCCATTCTCTCAGATTTGCAGCAAATTTGAAATTAAATTTTTAACTTCCGAAGGTAGTGTAGCAACATACTTAAGGTTTGGTACAAAATGTTAATGTTTTTGTCGTAACGTTCGTACTCTTTCTAATACTGAAAGAATTTTGAAAATCAATCAAGGTTTAACAAAGCTAAGGCTGATTAAACTTAGGGGTCGAGATATTTGACTCACTTGGTAGATTTTCTGCCGCCATTTTGTTTTGTGATTTGTTAGCAAATAATGACTTTTTTTAGCATGACGTACAAAGATTCTATACTCAGCACCCCGAGATCTTATAAAAACACCACATAAAATGTTTTTCTCAAAAATACCTTTTGCTGCCAATACATTTTGCTTGCATTCTCTTCCAGATTTGCAGCAAATATAAAATTCCAAAGGTAATGTAGCAACATGCTTAAGGAGTGGTGAGAAAATGTTAATGGCTTTTCTAGTAAATTTCATAGTTTTTCACACTGAAAAAATTTAAAATTGGTTAATATTTGACAAAGTTAAGGCTGATTACACTTATGGAGCTATTTTTGACTCGCCTGGTAGATTTTTGGCCTCCATTTTGTTTTTGCCATTTGTGAGCTGATAACTTTTTCAGCTGGGCATACGGCAGATTCGTATTCAGCACGAAAAAATGCTACAGAAATATCACATGAAATGTTTTTTCTCAAAAATGCCTATTACACTTTTACCAGAGGCATTTTTCCATTTTCGTCCCTGAGTATGTTATCACTGTCACAAAACAATGAGCATTCGGTGACTGAACTAAACCTGCAGGGCTATTTATCTGACAAATTATCATCAGTCACAGATGTAGGCTGATGTTTGATGTTTTTGACTGTGAATCCACACGCGCGAGTGACGCCACATATGACGTCAGTCACGCATTAGCGGCGCCATCACCGTAGTCACGTGACGTTCTCCACGCTTGACTGAACACCGTGAAGATCGTCGTCATTTAACCGCCTAAAGCTGTGGATGCGGCTGCTGCTGCCACCGCTGCAACAGACGAGCGACAGTCGCGTCACAGATTGCGTCCAGTCATTCGATCTCGACGACCTCCGATCATCGTCGCTTTGTTCTACCAGTTCTGCGGTCGCTTTGTAGTCGGCCGGCCGGTGTGACCGATCGCCCGCCCGACGCCTCTCTTTAATGTGTCCGTTACATGCGTGTGGTCGATGATCATTGCGTCCCTCGAGTACTGGCCGAGTGGGTGGGCGTGCGTGGACCGCCGACAGAGATATCAAGTACCAGTGGCCGTTTTGTCCCGTCAAATGGTGACATTCGCTACTACACGCTCGGTCTCGACTGATAATTAGAGGGATCGTTTCTGATTACGTCTCTGCGCGCGGCGACCGACTCTGTGGAATATCTGCAGACGCACTGGAACAATGAACGCACGCGTTACATCATGAATTGTACTAGAGTAGACTGACTCAGCTGACTTGGAGATTGAACAGAGACATAGAACTAACGTAATCGAGTCTCCGTTGATAATAGCACAGTCGCAGTATCTCTGCGTGATCAATGATAATCTTGGAGCCTGTACTGCAGTCAGAAAACTATTTTAAACAACGCTACAAGTTAAACAAGCATTGTATACATCAAGATGAAGACGATTTAAGAAAATAAATATTTGCCAAACTAAAACGGACTATTTTGTACTGCCACGCTGTTTCAAAATTGTTTGCAAATGAAATCTGATGTAGCACTGTAGGTCATAGGTCACGAAGTGTTGTAATCAACAAATAAACACTGATCACTTTATTATAAGCCGCGAACTTCGCAAAGTGTTAGCCCTATTGCTTTTGAAATGGTTCATGCACATTTACACTATGCATAGCCATCGAGTGGATACGAAGATGCTATAGTGGCCGGATATTGCTGTTGCCAGTGCGCGCAAACGCCATTTCTCCAGCAGCTGCAGCATAGTCCAGCCGCCTGCCTAGATACAAGAGATGCTGATTAAGCTAACTCGAAGAATTATTTAAGAATTATTCCCGTACATTTCTGCAATTAGACAATCCAGGTGGCACTATTCGTATTCTGTGTAGCCCATGTTTGACTGAGTAGTCAAAAATAGTTATTCGGTACAGCTCCAGCAATAACCGCATATGCAGCAACACGGCGACGGAAACGACGACGCCGACGGCGGCTACATACGCAATGTCCAAGACTGGCAGTAGCCTATGGACCAGACCAGTGCAGTGCAGTGGAGTCATGGATGGAGGGAGGAAGTAGCGGCGTAAAAGCGTCGTCTGTCCGGATGACACTGTCCATCACCGCAGCATCAGTCGTCCAGCGATGGAGCGAGCGACCTCGCCGCAGCGGCATTCAGTCCGCCAAGGCCGCGTCAGAATGACCGTCATCTCGCCACGCCGCTTAATCGACGTTTAGTCGCCAGTCGCCGGTCATACGCCTTTATCCCGTGCCGTCTCATCAGTCAACCGCCCCAGCCGCCGCAGCCGCCGACGATAATTTCTCGGAGGAATTGCGTTGGCGGCGCCCACAGCGACGCCGGACGGTCTTCCATAGCCTGTATCTCGCCGCCGCTACCCCCTCACAGACTCACCGCGCGATGACGTTGTGCAATTACACGTCGAACGCAAGAACCGTAATCAAGATTTGTGAATTGGTTCTGCACTGTCGGACGTCGACTGTATGGCCAGGAATCAATTAGAAGATGAAGTTCACAACGTGCATGCATGCGTCAAGTCTGTAAGCTGTGTGAGGTCGCAGATTGCTCACGTGACTGCTGAAGATAGGCCCTATTCTTGTTTTGATGCACGACTGCTACTGTACACCGTGTCCAAGAATAAGTGCGACTTTGTAATCGGCTCTATCTGTGTCAAATCGTAACCCATTTTGCACTGCTGGAAAATGCATGAAATTTCCAACAACCACAAACAATTGTTCCACCACATACCAAAAAATCCACACCATATCGACATATTGTGAATTAGATTATCATTCTCTACATGTGGAGATGCTGTGGATTTATAGTGGATTTCTCGTGCAGCTTGTACAGCAAATACACATGCACGTTTACATGCACGTGCCTCTGTCCACCAAGCAGTATAAGTTGGTACCAGCTTCAGTTGGGACATGGTGCACCACAGGAGCGGTGCTGGTAGGCTGGCAGCCTATCGGCAGACGTTGCAGTTGGTGGCCAACTGGCGCCGCTCCAGCATCGCTAATACCTGTGGTTGCCATTGTATTTCATCTACGGTTTGTCAGATGTAATAATAAACGAATATTTATTTATTTATTTATTTATTTACAACAAATCCACAATAAACCGTCGAAATCGAACAAGTGGAGTGTGGATTTTAGGCACGGCTTTAGCCCAAGATGTTGCGTCGATTGCTAAATTAGCTTATCCACGCCACACTGATTTGTTGTCACGTGTTTATTGCTCATCTCAAACGCCTTGCCTATGAGCGTATTTTATAGTCTGTACCTTATACTACATTTATATCATATGGCCTACCGCCTACGTCAAAAACGATGATTAATTTGCCACCTCAGCAGACCCCTGAACGGTTTAAAAGTTTCAGCTTCTGCGGGTTGAGAAAGCCGATTGAGAGAGTCCATATTTGGTTTATGACATTTGCGTATCATAACGTAACTCATTTGACCAGCAACCTTATTAGTTTCTGTCATTGAGGCCTGCATTATAAACGCATAGGCGTAGACTAATAATGACTGACACAGCACGGTGCTTGCACTGCGAAGTGTGAATTAGGTGTAGGCCTACACTTCACGTTGAATGCAGCCTACGCAGAATTATATTTTCCCACGCTATGCCACAAGGTGCTTTTTCAGCCTCGCGCCGCTGCGAAACTGCGGAGCAGAGGCTGTTTGTTTCGCTGCTGTCGCGTTAACTTTTTATTTCGCAAGTCGATATCTCCGCACTCGCTGGACGGATCTTTGTCATTCTTGTGCCATTCGATCGGAACTCGCTGCGAATTTTAGTTTCCATTTAAAAATCTGGCAGATGTGCCCCGTAAAATTTACATGGGATCAAAAACTGCACAATTTTTAGCCGTTTTTTCTCACCCGAGAGCCGATTGGACGACAGCCGCTTCGAAACAATGCAATGTTTCAGAACCTCGAAATAAGTTGATATGTGCAGATGATTGGGCTATCTTTTTGATCAAACCTGGTACATATCGATCTACCCAACTCTGAGATCCTGTGGCTTGAAGGGGTCCCCTAAAATGCGCAAACAAAAAATGGGCGATTCGCAAGCGAATAACTCTAAAACGGCTGAAGATGGAGCCAAAATGACTGCAGGAGTAAAGTAGCTCAATGACTCTGGTTTCTTCATGCAAAACTTGGGGTTTAGGGTTTAGGGTTTAGGGTTTTTCCAAAATAGCGCGTTCATTTCAGTACCCCCATCCCGACAGCGAAAATTTGGATAACAATCTGCTATAGCTGGTATAAATGATAGGATATATGTCTAAAGTTCATGTTGCACGGGCTTTCAGTGCGTACAAAAATCAGTGACCTTGAATGACCCTAAAAGATCTTGAGCGGCAGTATCGCCGTTTTGCGACGTTTTTCATTGAGAAAAGTATGCCCCAGAGTTCACTACGTCAAACAGACTTGAGATAAGCGATTATTTTCTAAGCAAAAATGTAAAGCAAAGATTCTAGTTTCTGACGGTGGAATTCGCCGGGAATGAATGCATTTAACAGAGGGACCTACGTGTCGAAAACTTAACTGGAGTGTAGCTATAGACCGACAACGCCCACCACGCACCACGTGTTCTTACGAGTGACAGCGAGTTCTAGCGAGTTTGAGAGAGTGCGAGCGACCAGGTGGGCGAGCGAGTGCAAGGGTGGACGTGTGAGGGCGAGCGAGTGTAAGGGAGTTCTGGCGAGCGCCAGAAAGTGCTAGTGAGAGCGAGTTCTATCGAGTGCCGAGTGCGAGACAGTGCGAGCCAACGGGCGGGCGAGCAAGTGCGAGCGACTGAGCGAGTTCTAGCGAGTGTGAGCGCAGCGCGAGGCTGCACGTTGCAATGCAACAGTAATTGTCACATTTTCTAGTTATTTGTTTTAGTTTGCCAAGTGTACGCGTCACGGAATGATAGCAAGTCGCCACTTTATTGCGAATCTGTCTATTGGCAAGATATTGCAGCAGCTTTAGTTTACATAAGCTCCGTAAAAGAGGATGCCAGTAAGCAAATGAAAAGCTGATGACACTTATCTACACATTTCTACTGAACTAATTTTACACCAGCATCGTACATATAATGTCTGAACAGATTGCTAAAAGCACTACAGTTTTATTACGAATGCTGGCCGATGATCTGGTTCATCCACTTGATGTACGGCGAGACGCGAGCATAGAGGCCGGGGTATCTGGCCTGAGCACATCCGCGGCCCCAGCTGACTACACCATACAGCATCCAGCGACCGTTCTCGTGGCATACCAGAGGTCCGCCGGAATCACCCTGTCAACGACCATCATATCCACAGGACTTTGTGTACGTTTAATAATAGCCAACAATACAGAGTGGACCAAAAAGTGAGAACCCTTCTTTATACAACTTTATTCACACCAAAGTGTTGCAATGTATCTGGATACTGTAAAGAAAAATATGAAAAATATGAACTAAATAAACATACTAAGCAACAGTGTTAAGCATACATTTTGCAAAAAAAATTGTCCAAGCTATTATACGCGACGAGGAATTTCTGCCGATGCTTAAGCAACAATATTTTGTTAAATGTTAACCGATTTTCAGCGTTAGAAACAGCGTGAAATGTGCGACAAAGTGCATAAAACATATTTTGTTGCCGCACTACCTTGTGAAGTTTGACATCGGAGTTTTTATCACGATTACGAAAGTTACACTTAATGTCGTATCACATGTTTGACAAAAAATAAAATTTGTCATCTCATGTGGCTGAATAAATGTAGATACTGTCGTAACTGGTGCTGGAAGTGTCCACCATTGGCCAGTAAACACGCTTAAAGACGCCAGCGCCACGCGTCAAATGCACTGTAAATGATGATATTTCCAACGTCAAGCCATACACGGTAAGTTTGGCTTCAGTTCATTGATGTTAGGCGAACTTGCTGCTGGATGATGTTGTAGTAGACCAGTTTAAGGAGTTGTTTACTGGCCACAGACCTGGCCAAATAAAGAGGGCACTCCCTGCTTGTGTGCTTGAAAATTCGTACACTGTCGTATGCTCGGTGAGCAAGGTGGCACTGTCAACATTCAAGCCTATTTAAATAAAATGTTGCTATTTCAAAGAATATTTAACAAAACTAAAATGAGATAATAAGTAAGTCAATAATAAGTGAGCAAGCTATATTAATTATACGTTATGCATGCAGAGTCATTGCATTTTTGCATTTTCTTACAGATTTGCAGCAAATTTGAACTTTTAAGTAATTTCGCAAAGTAGTGTGGCAACGTATTTAGGTGAGATGGGAAATATTATATGATTCTTGTTGTAAATTTTTTTTCTTTTTTTGCAGTGGAGGAATTTTAAAAATCGGTTAAGATTTGACAAAGTTAGAGGCAAAAAAGTGAGGGGTTCTCACTTTTTTGGCCCAGTCTGTATGCTATTGGTTGTATGCCCGTCCTTGTGCAGTATACTTGTTCACTTCACTAATTGAATATTGTGATATTACCTGGCAGGTGTCTCTGCCGCCGTGGGCGTAGCCAGCACAGACCATTGAGTCGTCTATGGCGCCGTCGTACCAATTCGGCTGGTTGCACGTTTCTCGATCAATGATCGGCAACATCACCTGATTGAGTTCGTCAGGGCCTCTACCGCCAGCTGCGATTACAAACGTCCAGTCACATGTACAACGATAAATGATGACTTTAGAGGTATAGCTATTAGCCCCATAATTTCCAAAGTATTTGAACATTGTGTAATCGATAGGTTCAAACGCTTCTTTCTCAGTTCTGATACTCAGTTTGGTTTTAAGAAAGGTGTGGGATGTAGAAATGCAATTTACACAGTTCGCAAAATTGTTGATAAGCTTATTGATGGTAGTAACACTGTTAGCATATGTGCAATATATCTAACCAAGGCTTTTGATAAAGTTAATCACAGTAGTTTGTACATAAAACTGATGAAGCGTTGTATCCCATTGGACTTATTGGTGTTGTTAGAAAATTGGCTGTCCGACTCCTTTGCCTGTGTTAAATGGAGTAATAGTTGGTCACGTGTATTCAAAATGACATCAGGCGTTAGACAAGGGTCTGTACTTCCTCTTTTTTATTTGCGGTATATATTGATAATATTGTTAAGCTACAGAGTAATCGAATTGGTACATTTGCTATACTATATGCGGATGATATTTTATTATTGGCACCATCGGTCACAGCACTCCAGAAATTGTTATGGGCATGTGAGCAGGAATTTCACTTTATAGACATGTCAATCAATATCAAAAATCGTGCTGTATGCGGATTGGCGCGCGGCATGATAAGCTGTGTGCAAATATATGCACATTAGATGGTCGAGATCTCGCCTGGGTTGAAGAAAAATTCACTATCTTGGTGTCTTTATAGTGCGATCTTTCAGATTTAAATGTTGTATCGACCAAGCCAAAAGGTCGTTTTATCCTGCTGCCAATTGTATCTTTGCAAAAGTCGGCAGATTAGCTTCGGAAGAAGTTATATTGCAACTGCTGAAGCAGAAATGTTTGCTGCACGGCTTTCTCGATACACATCTGCTTATTCACTCGTGGTGCGATATTGCTCGGAATCGAGTCGGCACCGTTATCGGAAGATGATGAGATGAAATGTTTGCCGGTTCTTTTATACTGTCTAGAGGTGTGTAATTTGGACAAAAGATCAATGAACTCACTTGACTTCACGTTGAACAGGTTCTTTATGAAACTCTTTATGACATCTAATATAGAAATTATTAAAGAGTTCCAAAGTTTGTTCGGTTATGAACTACCAAGTGTCATGCTACGTAAGCGACTTGATAAATTTTTGGTAACTTACACGGAGGTGTCTATCTAGTTGTGTTTTTATTATGATTGTGTTAGTTAAGTGTTCGTTTGTGTAAATATTTTCTATATGTTTTTGGTGCTACCTTTATGGTGAATAAAGATGAATATAATTCTGTTAAGCCTGCTACAGTATTTGTAACAATGACAGAACGTATTAGGTGATAGGCTTATATGCCTAGTTTCGCTCGATTTGGTTCAATATATACTATATAGTTTGGTCAAAAAATTGAGAATCAGACTCGTTTTTGCCTTTCTTTGTCAAATCTTAACCGATTTGTCAAATCCTTTCACTGCATGAAAGAGGAAGAAATTTCCAACGCGAGCCACATAACATATTTAGCCAAACCTTAAATAGGCCTATATTACTGCACTACCTTGTGAAATTACTGATAGGCTACGTTCAAATATGATGCAAGTCTGGAAGAAAATGGAAAACAAAATGCATTGATTTTGCATGTACCAAATACAATTTATTTTGCTTAGTTACTTATTGCTGATTTACTTAGTACCTCATTTTCTGGTTCCGGCTAAATATTCTTTGAAATAGTAGATATTTTATTCAATGTTGACAGCTGCCCCCTGCACACTGAGCATGCGTCACTGTACAACTTTTCGAGCAGGCAACGCCTTTTCACCCTACCAAATCTAACTTTTCGGAAGTCAGTCTGGTCTACTACAATTTATAGAATGTCATCCAGCAGCAAGTTTATCAGCCACAGTTATATAACGTCAACGAACTGAAGTGCGCGTATGGCGTGGCAGAGTGGCACTGACTAAAGCATTATTGACAGTGCAATTGATGAGTGGCATTGGAATCCCTGGCATATAACAGACGCTATGAGCAACTGTCGTGACAATATTCTATCTGTTTAGCCATATGACAGGAAACATTAATTTTTTTACTTTACATGATAAGCTTTTAACTAGCATCTTTTGTAATACAGCACGAATATGGATTTCTAACATTTCCAAGGTAGTGCATGCAACAACATATTTTAGGTATGTCGGAACGTGTTAGGCCTATATTATTCTTGTTGGACATATTTTTTTACCTTTTCCAACAGTGCGGGAATTTTAAAAATCGGCTAAGATTTCACAAAGTTAGTAGCAAAAAGTGACCAGTTTTCACTTTTGGACCACTCTGTAGTCGAAAGTTTTGGTCACAGTAACGAGAAATAACTTATTGCGTCGTGATATTCACAAGGCAAACATATGCTGATGATTCATTTTTGTAACACACAAATGATTAGGCTACTCTGTGCACAAGATTAACAGTAAAGCGAACATTGTTGCCATTTTCTAATTCCTATATTGTCGGACCTACGAGACGCCACATGTCAAAACCGGAACCAGAAGAAGAAACAAACCGTCAGTGGCCCCGGATCAAAATGTCGGCGCCAAATTTTGTAACTGCGTAGAAAATGGGTCACTGGCGACTTGATTGCTATATGTACACTTCCGACAAAACAAACGGCGGTCATCTTTGAATCGCGATAACTCAGTCGCATGCTATTATAAGGCTATTATTAGTCCGCGTCGAATGCATGCGATGCGGACTATTGTGACCGATGATCCCGTGGTGTGGTGTGTCTGTCAGTCAGTCAGTCAGTTTGTCTGTAACACGCCTGCGCTTTGGGAGGGGCTGTGGGGAATGTTGCCCACTGTATCGTATACGGCGGTTCCGACTACTTCGTATTCGCCAGATGGCACCACGTCGATGCGGCCATCGCTACATTACTGTAGATAATAATTGCCATTGGACTTACAGTGCAGAGCGCCCCAGCCGGTAGAGAAACATCTCCTGCCTTCAGCGATTGGTTTGAACTGCGACGGCAGACAGACCGGTGAGACAGCATCATTGAAAGTGAGATTTCTCTCCAGTTTCAGCAGCATGACGTCATTGCTGGACTCTCGCGGAGGCCGGCCGTACTTGGCGTTTGGTATCACTTCAACTACACGAATGCGCTCCGTGTAGCTGTCCGGATCACGAAGATTGTGCATTCCTACTACGACCACATTCTCAGCTGCACCTGGTCGGTATCTACGAGTACAGTATTATTGCCGATTATCAGTCGATTATATACGCTTTTCTATATTTCCGTCTTTACCACCCGCATGGTTCTATTTTTGCTGGCATCGGTTTACATGTATGTCTGCTCAGAAAATGTTGTAAACTGATAGGAATATGTCGTATTGTGAAAGCTAGAAGTAACTGGATTTTGGTTACATGACATTTGACATTGACATGTGACTGAGAGCTATTTACGTACTTTGAAGGCTGCATCGCGTTGTCTGTCCGTCAGTCTGTCTGTCTGTCACGCGACTCAACTCGGCCTCACTGCGCAAAAACAGCTGAACGGATCAAGATCACGTTTGGGGTAAACACTCCTGGAGGCCCATGAAACATTCCACCCACAGCGAGGGTAAGGAAGAATTGGGGAAAATTTTGCCCACTGTAGACATATCTCAAGGATGGCTAGCGCTAGAGATTTGAAATTTGGGTGCCTATAGAGAGCTGGGGCCTTAATGGAAACTATGCAAAAGTAGGTTATTCGGGGTATTAACTTCTGCGACCCCTTACATAGGCTATCTCAGGACAGTGATGGGTGATTAAGATTTTTTAGCTAATCAATTAGAATTAGAATTAATTGTCTATGACAGCAAAACGCGCAGTCTTTTAGCAAAAGTTTCATTAAACAAAATTAGTCTTACAAACTAGTCATTGCAACTTTGCAATTGAACACAAGTGGCACCAAACTGTGGCAAGTGACAACAGTCAATGCAGATCGTTCTTGTACATTACTGTACCTGAACTTACGGTTAAGTATACGTAGAGAATAAAAACATGATATTGCGCCAAAGAGTGCCACATGCCATAGTAAAGACTCAAAAGAAAATGAACTGCACTTTGTGATAAGCTTGCATTCTACATGTTAGTGCCATATCAGCCTATTGCATGATCTGTCAGTCTGGTTATTAAGCTAGCAGCACTGTATCTTATACCCTATCCACTACAGCTGATGAGGCGGTAGTGACGTATAATGTCTGAGATGGAGCTGATGCAAGACTGGAAACTGGGTCTTATTCGTATTCCAGAACCCTGAATGTTTAATTCATGCTGCTTGACCGAAGTTATAACTAATCAACTGCTGAGACTTCTAATTATGCATCTAATTAAAAAAATTTGATTAGATTTAGCTGAACATCGATTAGAATTAGAAGTAGAATTAGAATTAGCTAAAAATTTTAAATAATTGATTAGAATTATAATTAGCTGTCAATTTAATCAATTAGTTGCTAATCGATTAATTACCCACCAATGTCTCGGGAACGGCTAAAGCTAGAGACTCCAGCGTGTGCAGTGTGTGCGGTATAGCCTTTGCCAAATTACTTTGACCTATTGTTTTAAATTTGGGCTCCAGCAACTTCACTTTGTGTACGGAGTTACGTCTTCCCACTAAGTCACGTTCGTGTTTCAAGGTGATAAGTTCAATGTCAAGGTCACAGCGGCACAAACGCCAACGCACATATGTGTACTGCACTCGGACACAGTGTAATTAATGTTGTTACTATTAATTATTATTATTATTACTATTATTATTAGGCCGCATCAAATACATGAAATGCGGACTACATGGATTGCGATCGATGATCCCAGTGTATGTTAGTTTGTCTGTCTGTCATGCTGGCGGGCTGCGCAAAAACGGTTGGGCTAAACGGATCGCGGTCCTATTCGGGGTGGAGATTCTTTAGACTCAAAGCACATTGTATTAGATGGGATCCCGATCACCCTACGGCAAGTGGGAAGAAGTGGGGAGGGGGATTTTTCAGTTGCCCATTGTAAAATAGAGATTTTCAGACTCATTCGCCAGATGGCTCCACGGTATAAGAACATTGCTCGCATTCGATGCGGCCTTCATCAAAGTACTTTGGCAACTTATCGTTATTATTATTACAGACGGAAGAGCAAAACGTACGCTCCTGCGCAATGAGCTGCCGTCAGCACCCACTGTTCGTTGATGATGCTACCACCACAGAAGTGTCCTCGGCCGGTCTGAAGAGAAACCTGCCACGGCCAGCTGTGTGGCATCGCCTCGACCCCACCGACCACACGCACGCTGACGCTGGGAGGGAACGCCGGCGTACCACACCCGGCCACACCTGGCAGTACGGCCTCCTCCTCCTCCTCCTCTTCCTCCTCGACCACAACCGGTTCTTCCGTCGCAACTGGAACTTCTAAATAAAAGAACGTTTAAGTAGTAGAGACTAATCGTAAAGCATAACGAGCTCCGACGACAGGCTACACCGCTACAGTCTCTTCAAATCCCAGTACCAATGTTGACAGCGAGTGTAAGTGTCTTGCCTCTGACTACTTATTTTCACATTTCACCAATCAAGTTCATTTATCTCAACCCAACGTCTGTTGCTGCTGCTAATTATAGTCTTTCGACTCGGTATTCACATACAAAATATAGATAATGACGACACACATCGCACGTCATACACGTATGTGTATGACACGTCATACACGTATGTGTATGACTGTTATTATTTGCTTTCAACATACTTTTTGTCTTTTGTTAAAAAAAATAACGAGATAAGAGGTATCATTCGTTAACGATATTTTTCATATGTTGGTAATTATCATACAAAGAGTTCATACGTAATGAATGTTAGCATGTCATAGCACCTTCGCCTTCCGCTGATTCCTCGGCTTCACCGGACTCATCTGTATCATCCGAGTCGCCAGATGCTTCCCTCGCATCCAACAGTTCTTCCTTCTTCATCGCTCCCTTCCTCCAGTTTTCCAGCTCCTCTTTCAGCAGGTCACGGAGGACCTTCATTTCGCGCTTCGTCTTGCCAGCTTTGTGATTGGAACCTTCGACGCATAGAGCGGCGAGCAGGAGCAACACGATCAGTGACAGCTTCGCCATTTTCTGGGCGACCGACAGTGTCTGCCCGAGAGACGAGTAACGACAGTACTGTGAACTAGTGAGAGCGGCTGCGGCAGCAGAACCGACAAGCTATTAGAGCAATCGCTTTTAACAGTCGTATCAACCAAGCCTATGGGTTAGGCCTATCAGTCGTAGGCTGCGTAATTGTTAGCCACAGCAATATCGTCTTTCTATATATATATATATATACCGAAATGACAATTATCAAATGAATATGCCAAGACGAATATCCTACGCCGTCGCCTAATTCCGTGTTTTCTGCTTTCTAATTATTATTAGACTATATCGAATGCATGAAACGCACTGTTTTACCGATGTGCGCGGTGTCTGTCTGTCAGTCTGTCCGTCAGTCTGCCAGACTGTCACACGCGGGCGCTCAACTCGGCTTCAATGTGCGGGGCTCTTTTGGTGCAGCCTTGGCCAAATTACTTTGGCCTCTCGTTTCGTTAAAGCTCTGAGTGCTATGCCTGTCAAAAAGGCATTGGTACAAATTTTAGCAACAATGACATCAACATTAATTCTTTTCGATAATGCCATTTACCGTACAGTACGAATGTGCGATCATCTGTATATAAAGCGCTTTGTGTGTCCGCTCATAACTCGGCATCGGGTAGGGCGATAGCCTACAAATTTTTAGGGTAGTTCCAGGGCATCCAGGGGATACGCATAACAGGCTTAGAAACTTTTGAAGTCCTACTGAGAGGAAAACCAGACTGGGACACGTGCATAGAAACAATGGCTAACAACAGAATTCGCGAGACAAGCACTGATATACTTTCAAGAAAAATTGAAAGAGAAAACGTCGAAAACTAAGCAAGTCCTGGAGGGATATACTCGCGGGACTTTCAGCGATGACAACGGCGAGAACGCAGTTGACCGGTCATTGTGGAAGAGCAGCTGTGTCGCCGAGGACCAGGGTTAAAAGTGGGCCGGCACTAGCCGGTACGGAGTACCGGCTGATGCCATCAGCGTGCCGGCTGATAGTGCGAGCTGTTGTGAAATTTACAATTTCGATACCTCGTGCACAAATGCGAAGGCGAAGTATAGTAGTAGTGTAGTGCCACCTGATCATTTGGTCCACTTTTACCACTGCCGAGGACTAATATCAGCGAGACAGTGAGAATAGCAAACAAATTGAAACAATCAAGAAATATCTCAGCCCATGAAGACGTACAGGTGACGAGCAGCCATTTGGCGATGATAGACATCGCATTTTGTCGGGGAAATTTGACAAAATTTTTACTTGCTGTAATGTATTTGTAAGCGTATTGAAAGCTCACGACACAATCCATATTTGCCGCACTCGGCTTTGCAGCAGCGATTGTTTAGTACCGTAGGTACAACAGCGGCAGATGGGTCGTGTCTGCAGCCGGAGACTGGAGGGCGAGGCGACGTGGGCGAGGACAGCGAGCAGGATAATGACACGTCGACACTAGCCAGCCCGGATATAAGCACTATTCACACAACATCCGTCGCAACAGACCACACCACCGTGGGAGAGGTGTCGAATGCGGGCACCGGAATGTAATGATCGTTGACATTAGCCATCACTTAGTGCCATTAACCGGCGAATGTACGAAGGATGACTCTATGCTGACGATGTACCGTCGCCCGCAAAACTGTCCCTCTACCAACATTGCCAGTTTATACCACGCTCGGTACAGGGCTGGCTGTACACGATCTCACGCACATCTACGTGTCAAAACGGTTCAATAGAGCGAGCTGGTTTTGGAATAGTCGTTCAGCTCTCAAACACTCTCACCCAAAACGTTTAACAAGCGACTACAGTAATGTCATAACGGGCGGATTGAAGTGTAACCATCAGCGAATGAGGAAGAACAGTCGCCTGCGTGACAGATAGACAAACAGACGCCCGCTACGGGATCATCAATTGCAATACCTCTCACACATTCGATGTGGCTTAACAATGATGCTTAACAATGCACAGCTGAGAGACGTGACAGCAAAGCTATCAACTGAACATAGCAAACAGTGATTCATCTTTATTTGACACCAAAACTGCACATTAATCAGAAACTTTTCATGGTTATCGTGATGCCAACATTGTCACACCATTACGCACAGCAAAATACATCTACGAAATGCTACACTGAAGAGGAATACTGTAAAACTAGCTCTAGCACTGTCAGCGGCACAGCAAACATCTGACGATCGAAGCTATCAACAACACGTTAAGTGTCTATTATCTAACAAATACACAACGTCCACAATATTCCGGACGTGCGACATGTCAAACAGACAACTAAGAATTACCTAGATTAAACAAATAAAAAGCTGCAGCAGATTTGGTGCAGTCCGTAGCATTAAAGCAGAGATCTGAATGCAGACAGTGTTGGGCACAGTTCCGCTAATCACTAATTAATGAAGCTAACGTTTTTGTTAGTGGATTTAGCGGACCAATTAGCTTCCGCTAAATTTAGCGCCGCTTACTTTAAGTATGCTAACAGTACAAGTGAAAATGAATGGATTGGTTCAACTTATTTCATTAGAACAGAATAAAACTGAACCAATACACAGTAAGAATTTAAAAAGTTTTCAATTATCTTGACCATCGTAACTACAATTTTGTCCTGCTATATCTTGTCGGAAAGCCATTTTCTAAGCTACAGCATATGAAAATTTTAGCTCTGTGTCTATTTTGAGGGTTTTATAGCAAAAAACGAGACTGAAAGATAAATTCATATAAAAAAGTAGCAGTTAGCATTAACTTCCGCAAACTGCTCTAGCAATTTAGCATTAGTGAAGCTAACTTGAGTTAGCGGATTATCGGTTAACAAAGCTAACTTTTTAGTTAGCAGTGCCCGCAACTGAATGCAGACTAGTTCTAATTATAATCTGTCTTAATTCAAAACATTCGGATAATAAGTAGCAGAGCACACACCCTGTAGTCCTTCTAACCATTTACACATAAACCAATCTTTTTATGATGTGACTAGTAATGTATAGCAAAAACATACGGTGTAGCTAATCACAATATTACACTTAGGGCAGGTTGCACAAAGGTCACTTAACGTTAATGGCTGCTTAACTGAGATAGGCTTCAATTCTACCATAATCAGTCCGTGTTAAAATATGAACCAGGGCAACTGCCTAAGGGCTAAGCACAGCGTAAGGGTCCCAGTGCAACAAAAATCCGATCTTCTGGACCTGTAAGCTGGAGTTAAGCAGTCCTTAACGTTAAGTGACTTTCGTGTAACCCGCCCTTTAGCTGAAAGAAATGAAAACAGTTTGCCATTTTCAACTATTTACTCTTACAACAAGCAAAATCATTAAAATTTACAACTAATGCCTGCAATGTGAATATTGCAACAATAAATTCCAATGTCAATACACTGCATTCATTTTCATTAATGGACATGCGTCAGAACAGTGAGACACAAGGGGCACTTAAACTACAATGCTGAAAAATAAAGGTGCGGACACTTGTTATAGCGCCCGCCTCTTAGTTGGAAGCCCACCTTAGAAGCGCTGAAGAAATGGCACGCATTGTAAGGGTTTTCGCAGTTTTACCTGCACAGCCACAGATTTATCCATGAATGGTATGAACCATGCCTTTGCCTTCCCAGCTAAAGCCGGTCCTCATTTTACCGACCCCATAGAGATGGAAGACTGAGTCGACCTACTTGCCTGATTACATACCTAGATGGTTTACCCATCCAAAGAAAGTCACCCATCCATGTACTACTGGGCCCAGCATTGATTAACTTCATTCATCAAACCAATGATGCTGACCACTACACCATGCTGCCAACCGAAATTAAACTGTGGAGGTAGCCTCAGTATCCGAGAGACAGGAGGCATCATGCTGCCAGTCCCAGTCCACGGATCCAAAAAATTCTGTGGATCTGCATCCATCTGCAAATCTCTGATGCAATCACTTATTTTCTTATTAGTGAAATGACAAAATCTGCAGACAAAATCCTATGCAAAAGGACAGATATTTTTGCACAGTGAGCAACAATGTAACATTTACTGACTAGACTGTAACGAAGCAGCACTCAACCATGTCCTATTAGTCTAGACAGATGGGCTATTAATGACACTGTCAACAGAGGAGATTGTATGATCCTATACAGCCAAATTACAACACAACAATGCAACAACACAGCAGCAAAAAATTAAGCATCGCGACTTGCCACTGGAGGGAACAATTACTTGGCTGTGGCATGACAGGATTCAGAAAGCATTTCACGGTAACGGTCAATGCCATGTAAATGAAAGACCTTTGCCACTACATGTGCCTATAGCAGTTGACGCTACACATGCCACTCTATGCTCTATGCTCTAACTTGGCATATGGGCATTCTGGGTCTCTGGTCCCATTTTGTGGAACAGTTTACCACAAGACATTCAAACTGCTAAGACTCGATCTACTTTCAAACACCACCAGGACATAATTATCCATCTGTAAAGTCATACTACATAACTACTTTGCAAAGTATGAGCAGAGAACACCAAATGGCACCCTTGTAGTAGCCAATTATGTTATGGCACTTAATAACTTGAATTATTATTACTGTAGCCACATAGTATGATGAACCTTATACCAATTACTCATGAAACATACTGCCGTACAACTACCACATACCACATACAGACCCTACAGCTATCATAACAAATTATTTCCAAACTGCAATCCGCACAATGACGAAATAATCTTACAAAGAGCTAAAAAGGACAAACGTCCGCGGGAAATTTTGTGATGGCATCATAAAAAGCTGCCGCAACATAGTCGACATTCTTGCTTGTAATGCCACACGTGTTGATTCGACCGTCACGCATCAGGTAGATATGGTACTGTTTCACCAGCAACTCAACCTGACGCACTGCAGCACAGTATACTATGCATCACAGACTCGATGAAATGAATGTGACAAAAAAGAGTACATTTACAGTGGCCAAGCACACAAAAGTGCAAAACCACTGGGGGCATGATCAGTCAAGGAATCAGTTACTTAACTAGTTAGATGCAGTATAAGTGAGAAAACAGGTGAGTTTTAAGTAGTAAATTAACGCATTAATGAACACATTAATGCATTAAAAAATTATCATAATTAACAAAATTAGCGTTGTTCCAAAATTAACACACTGACAGAAAAATACAAAAATTGTTATTGCAAGCTCAAACTACACCAGTTCAATGAAAATATGCTGGTATGCCAGGACACAGAGACAAACGCCGAGCAGCTAATTGCCATACTAAAGGGACCGGGCTCAGGCTGTACTAAGTAAGACTGCTGTTTGTCAATGTGGGCCACCCACACGCCGGCCAAGTGCACTAACAAGACCAATTTCATCACCATACAATGGCAGCTTACATAACAGTCGTACATTTCATGCGTTCGCTGCAACAGGAACAATACACAAATTAAAATGTTTAACACCAGCTCTAGTTTTGAGGCATCTGCAGAAAACTGCAAGTGTCAGAGCCGAGGTGACACCGTATGGAAGGCCATTTCAGAGTTTCAGAAAAATCACCTCCTGGAATGTTTTGGAACTGCACACCAAGTCCAAGATAAAACAGAAAACTTTGTGGACATTATAAACCAGGTCATCCAAGTTAATGGTGAAAAGACAGAAGAAAAATGCACCAAACACAAATATCTACAACACAGCAAAAATTTAAAAAAATGTCACTACATTGTAACAAATAGTAATACAACAGAGATAACTGATTTTTTGACAATTCCATGCTGATAAGGATAAATTAATAAGCAGATAAAGCATACAGACCAGAGAGTCCAGTGTAGCAGAACATGCCGTTCTGCTGGACAATGTGGTCCCAGTTGCCGGGTGTACCAAGAGCCTTCAGCTTCTGAAATAGCAGCTGTCTCAGCGTCTGTATGTGCTGCGCCATCGACCGTACAGTCTCCATCCTAAACAAGCCAACCAATGTGCATCAATTATGATCATCAACAAGCAGTATGAAATTCTAAAATAGGCATTTAATACAATTCAATATAATAACGGTGGCAGCATGGCGTAATGGTAACGGCATTGGTCCGATCAACAAAGTCAATCGACATCACGCCCGGACAGTACATGAGTGGGCGAACGTCTCTGGATAGGCAAGTCATCCATTCTCCGTATGAAACCAGTCAACTAAGTTGACTCAGCCTTCCATCCCTCCGGGAATGGTTAAATGAAAACCAGCTTTGGCCGGGAAGTAAACAGATTAGTCCCATGTCTGTGGTCTTGCAGTGTAAGCTGGTGTCTGGCTGAGGGCTATGGAAACGGAGATCAGTGCCGCGCAGTGGGCGCAATGGCATGGGAAGGACTTTACTTGTTTTGATGGTGACTTTCATGCTAAAGCAAACAGGTCAGTATTGTTAAGCTGCATCAAATGCATGAGACGCAGACTATTGGTACCCATGCGTGCGGTATCTGTCTCTCACGCGGCTCAACTTTGCTTCAGTGTGCCAAACGGCTGAACAGATCAAGATCCTGTTTGGGGTGCACACTCTTGGGGGCCCAAGGAACATTGTGTTAGATGGTGGTCCTGATCCCCCCACAGCGAGGGGGAGGAGGATTCGATGCAGCCTTCAACAAATTACTTCTGCCTCTTGTTTTATATGATTATATCCCATCCGGCACCCAGCAGGTCATTTCGGAGACGATACTTTCCACATTAGCAACTGCACCAGTACTGATAACCAACTGGTGATAACTGAGCAAAATACACAAACAAAACAAGCCAAATAATCTACATAAAAAGCAGAAGCAAAAGTTTAAAAAATTCTAAAATAAACCTATGAAACCAAAGCTAAAGCAGCACTCATATGTTCAGACAAAGGTAGTACATCGTAATATCCACTCAACAACAAAAAAATGTGGCGATGTGACCATTCATTATAGAGTTGTGGATTGTTGAGAATGGTTGCTACAACGCGCGCCCCATGAGATGGTGGGTTGGACCACGTCCTGCGTACGATAGTAACCAGCTGTGAACGAACTTTCGGCAACTCTTCCGTTTGGTTGACGACAAACAGCAAAGTGCCAATTCGCTCGTCTACAAAGAATATCAACATGCATAGCGTATAATGTTTTCAGTACTGATAGTTTTGCATGTAAACTGAATGATATATTCTTTCTTACCTCTCGACCACCATCATTGAAATGCTTTTCTTTTTGTCATAAAAACAAAAAAGTCTCGCCTCATCCACGGCTTTTTCGGATACAGCACAAAGTCCTGGCACATCTGAATAAAAATGTTAATTAAGGCAATTAATTACCTAATTACCTCTATTGCCCAAATCTGTTTATTGATGTAATTTATATCAACAAAAAAGAATAATGCTCCATTATAAAGCTTAAATGAAAACAAGTAAACATATCATAACAGACAGGAAAAACAAAATTAGTTCTGTATTAACATCTAAACCATTTTCAGTCAGTAATGGTGGCACGCACTCGATAAGATCACTCACCTGGTTCAATCGACAACCCTACAGTTAGGCATTACAAATTCTTTACTTCAACAATCAAAATGTGGTGCTTGTGCACAACATATTAACAGTCAACTAAAGTCGAGTGTAACTAAGTTGAGTAATATATTTAAACGTACTATATAGGCCAAAATTCTTTGAAAAAGACTGTGCAATCAGCATTTCAAATCCTTCCTGCTCAAAGAGACGAACTGAGGCAGCATCCTGGGCAAGATCTTCTGAGGCAAAACCTTGGTATGCACCATCGAAGAAAGGAAACAGGCTTTTTTCCTACAAAAAAAAACAGAAAAAAGCACTAATAGTTACAACACACTCCACATGTACATGATGACTGACAAGAGAGTACAGCCGAGCAATCAAAGAATTTGTTACTTGTACTGTGGCTTAAAGATTACCTGAGTATTCAGTTGAAATGTGGTCATTATTCATGAACAAAAGAACCTAAATGATGTTGCTGATGACATGAAAGCAATAATATTTCATTCTTATTTTTCATTAATCATGCATACAATACTCATACAAAAATAAATTTATGTTCTGTCATGTCTATGATAGCCAACTATAGACACAAAGTTATTCTAACATACGAACAAAAAACGCTCTCTGCAACACTCTGGCTCCTGTCAGCAAAAGCCACAACTCTGTAGCCTGAAAGCAGCTACTAACTTCATCTATTTCACTGGTTCACACAGTGGCCACAGCATTCAATGCTGCCTACAGAAGCCTTTAGTCAAAATGGACACATATGAAAAAAACGAGTCAGAGCAAATTACAGTAGACATCACACCGCATCAGCTTTCAAGAAGTCAAATCATTACCCTGATTACGGCTGCCACCTGCTTCCACTGATCCAGTGACAGATCCATGCCTGTCGGGTTGTGTGCACACATGTGCAGCAGCACCACAGATTTCTCAGGAGCAGCCTGTAATTGTAAGTACATAAAAGTTCACAAACACATCTAGTATAATATAATTCTCATGGTCTTAGCTTAGTAGGCAACACCATAAATCAAACTAAACAACGTGGCTTCAATTCATGCTGAGGACTATACTACTACTACTACTACGACTACTGCTATGTCGAGCTCGTTCCAGCTTGAGCTACAACGGTCCTCCACTGTCCTTTGTCTTGCATGCAAGCATGCATTTCCTCCAGCTGTAGTCCTGTGTCCCTCATTAGAGTGTCAATGAAGGTGCCAGTCGGGTGTCCCTTCTTCTGCTACCCCTATCTGGTACCCATAGCACAAGGTTGGAAGCAGCTTCTTCTGGGTGTCTGGCACAATGACCTGCCAACTTCAGCCTTCTTGTTCGTATCTTGGTTGAGGTCTTTGGTAGGTCCCCATATAGCAGTTCATTTGTGACGTGTTCCCTCCAACTGATGTTCAGTCCTTTCCTCAGCATTCTTGTGTAGCAGCCATCAAGTTCTTGTTCCTGCTTCTTGCTTAGGCTCCATGTTTCACAGCCATATAGTAGAACAGCTTCCACCGTTGATGTCAGTAATCTGATTTTCA
>Ga0126335_1000318_pt1 | contig 22582 bp, 12 predicted proteins | sample OlaspJWI45metaG_FD_108409 | JGI IMG/M metagenome (GOLD analysis project Ga0126335, IMG submission 108409) | Marine gutless worms symbiont microbial communities from Oahu, Hawaii - Olavius sp. 1 OAHU.JWI-45 metaG | ecosystem: Host-associated > Annelida > Digestive system > Unclassified | place... | reverse complement strand
TCGAAACTGCTGCAAATAAAGCGCGAAGAGCGGCAAAGCCGAGACGGCCGGTGCCCTGACACGACATGATATTGCTGTTTACGGCGCTTTGACTACTGTAACTGCTCACGGCTTTCGTATGGAGGTGCCATGATCGCCGCGACAATCGTAATCTTGCTGCATATCCTCAGCTGTCAGCCAGTACAGATAGTTAACTGAGACAACAGCACTCGATGACTTGCACTTGCGCCGTTATTCATCATCATCTTCGTCGTCGTCATTGCCATAATTCCATTCTTGTCACCTGGTTAAAGCAGTCATGAGTACATGCTTTGTATCTATTCTTACAGGAAATTCGCAATTTTGCCAGTAAGTAAAATAGCCTATGTTAAAAGTTTAACAAACAAACAGACAAAAAATACATTAACTCAAATCTTTCGATATGTATTTTAATCAAAAATGATGCCAATTGCGGGTGGACAATTACGTGCAACTCGTAAGACTGCATGATATATCCACCGACTTGTAGGCCTATGCACTCACATCTGGAGTAGCAGTGATGGCAGACAGATGAACTGTAGTGTCGAGCGACTCCGCTGCTCTCTTACCAATGCTGCGATGCGATCGTCGGTCAACAGGTCGTGAATCGTGATTATGACGTATTGTGGGATGATCTGCACGCACCTGCAGACGGGTATGATCAAACGAGATGATGCCTCCTTCGTGACACCCGCTCTTATATTATCAAATCACCGTTGACAGGCTAGCCTGCGTGCAGCTAAAAATTCCACTTTATCAGAGTTTATAATCGCCATTTTTGGTCGTTCACCAAGGTTCACTAGTATTAATGTTGCTGTTTTTCAGTTGCCGCAGTTTGAATGGCAGTATCACTGTTCATATGTGTCCAGACTTTTATTTCTATATAGATGCCTACATCGTGATACAGATATACATTAGTTTTATTCAAATGGTATTTAAAAATTGCTATTTGCTAACATGCCATAACGCCATGTATGAGAGAGAAAGAAAATTTGTAATATGTTTGTGAACAGATGTTTTTGGTGAAATTCTTATAAGCTTTCTGCTTACATGACGTGTTTGCGTGTATTGTCATGCTATAAACTGTCGAACAGAACAATACGCCAGGGAAGTTTCTGACTTACGACGACAAGACAAAGACAAGGTCGAGCGACAGTTTGTCATGCCATGGCTGCTGTTTGTGACGTAGGATCGTCTGGCGTTTTATCTGGCCGACGCACGCCGCACGCCACGTCGTCCGTCGAGGGTCCTTCAGTCACCGATCGCCGACCGAGGCCAAGGCGGCCGTACCCGGGCTCGAGAAGTCTCAACACCGCTGCGGTAGGCCGCAACGCTGCCGACGTGGACCGGCTATTCGGGCTGCTCTCGGCTGTCATTGTCGTCGACTGCCTTCGCCGTTTCGCTGCCGTTCTAAGACAAATTTTTACTTATTTTAATTAGCGCCGACAGACATCGCAGAACGTTCGACAATAAAATTGGTTAATTGGGCAGCTGTACTGTTCGTTATTTGATAGGTATAGACAATATTTTCTATGAACGCTTTTCACTGACAAGTGACAACAGTGTTGATGGCTAATTTAAAATAAAAGCTACTTAACCTCAACTAACTCAGATTTAGAAATGGATATGCTCTGGGCCACACTCAGACACCACTTCTGTCTACAGGTCTCTTGACATGCAGGAAACAAGGAGAGTCAGCGATCATGAATCCCAATCTTTTTCTGTCTTTCTTGACTGACTCTCCAATTTGTCCTAGCTAGGCCCCTATTACAATTTAATAATTTTATTGTAATATGAGGTAGCAGATATACTGTCACTGTCAATGACACCGATGCTTTTTGTATAATACGGTTAATTATTGTGCAGTGTAAGGCGCTACCGAGCTTCGATAGATGTAACGACAATGATGTATAACATAATCGAAAACAAGTTTCTTGACTTGAGGGTCGAGGAACAATAAGAAGCAACAATAAGAATCACGACGACGATAGTGACTGTTATTGTTTGCAGTTAAACAAAGCTACATTGTCTAATGTCTGTACATATAAGCTGTATATAATATGCTTGTCACACTTGCCATGCCTGAATGTATATTGCATAGCAAGAGTCTTCGTACATTAGACGTTTGCTCAGTAACGTTCGTTAAGAAAATGGACTCTTCCTGAGTTGAGTACAAACTGCATGATTGACAAAGAGATTCAGTGTTTTCAGTGTCAATCTTTCCTGGCGAAGTAATTCCGCGTGTTTGGATATTAGCAGATAGTCGGACTGTCGTTCCGGCTGATATGGGCGATGACGAAGATCCAAACGGCCGACAAGTTGTGACGTCTGTCGGTCGGTCGACGACTACGAGTCAATTTCACGCGTGTGGTCCCAATAGCCCGTCTGTCTACTGGCCCGCCCACCCACAAAGATTGCCGATATCGGCATCGTTGTCGCTGGTTTTGCCAACTACGTCTTTCTTCTCTCCTGGCATCATCTATAATACATCCGTTATCAGACCATTGACGCCGAGACAGTGTAGGGTGCAGCGCTTGCGACCATCTTATTCTCTTGGCGGTCGCTGGCCGATGACCGACGGTTTTACAGGGAAATGTCGTGGGGCAGGTAGCGAGGTGAGTGGCCGCGGCGAGCAGTTGGCTGTCGCCGAGCGCCGGAGAACGACTCAGTTACAGCATTTTTAACGAATGTGACGAAGATCGGGAGGGCAGGCCTCTGTCGCGCCGAATATTGCTGTAAACGTCGCCAGATTGAACAACAGCCGCTTGCCAGTGCTCGGTGTATGCGCGCCGCAGGAGTCGTTGGTCGGTGGCGATCGGTCAGGTTTCGTTTTCACGCACGATTTCTCGCTGTCTGTCTGCGAGGCGCGCAAGTGTCATATTGGGACATAGCGGCCTTGAGTCGTCATAGGCAGAGCTGCGGGGGGCAGACGATGTCAAATAACCAAACAATAAAACCTTTCGCAGATTCTTCTAAACACCGTATGTGTACTGTCTCGTTCTGTTGTTTTGTTCACCCATAACATCGCCAACGAGCGCTCTGAGGATATTTATTCAAGCTTTCGTACACTGCTGCCTAGACTACTGCAATGCTGTACCGTGTGGAGAAGCAGAATGTCGTAGCTTGTTTAGTGTCGACGCCGTGACCACATGTCACCAATTCCACACATTCTCCAATGACTGCGGCAAACGAATGACCTCAAGAGTGGTTGTTCTTTTGTATAGAAGCGTGTCCTTGGTTCTGCTGCATATTTCTGCTCTTCGCTGGAAATGTCCCATTTCCACAAATGATAGCTGCGGTTTGCACTTACTGGATGTACGCAGTTGCGCGTCGTGAAGTATATTAAGGAGAGCGTGCAGTTTGCCTTTCATGGGTCAACCGAATGCAACAGTCTAGTTGTCAGTCTGCTCTCTGCCGAACGCGTTCAAGAAAAAAACTGAAACATATCTGTTAGTGTCCACGCTGTAGTGTTTAGGCTTATTTTGCAAATGTATGAACTTACAAAAAAACAGTGACAAAAACTGCAATTTGAGAACTAGCACATATCCGCAAGAAGAGACAGATGTGCGTGTTCAGTTTCGTAAACTTTGCATTTTGCTGCCGCAACATTGATCTCGATCCCATCACCTTGTCATAGACATCACAGAAGTGTACCAGTATACTAAACATTAAATTTGCAAGTCAAGGCATTCAAAACTTTTAGCCCGAGCAGGACACACGACACACGATATGAGCCAAACCATGCAATGAACCAGTTTCTACCTGAGCGACGTAACTGTCGGTATGATTTACGACAACGTCGTCAGGATAGAGAACTTACTCAAAAAGAAACTGGACTGGAGAAAGAATTTATCACACGAATGTTGTTTAAAGATGTTTACTGAATGATTGCGTGAGTGACTTAATGAATGATTACAAACAATTAATGGTGGACGACACAATGCAATGATAGTTTAATGTTACCCGGCATGCATGTAACAGACAAAAAGTTTAGTTAGCATTGTTTGTTTATAGACTAACTTTTTTTATACAGTATTAGCTATATACACCGTGTTCCAAAAACGCTCATCCTTTTATTTCGCTGTAGTTTTTTTACAAACATTGACCGATTTTCGTAATATTTGGCAAACAGTATATTGAAGTAAATTGCAACAGAACAGTTATTCATTTGCCCACTTTACACGCATACTGTAGCTACACTACCTTGAGAAATTTGAATTGCACAATAATAACTATTAACAAAATGTTAAATATTGCAGTTGCACCTTCTAAACATATTCATTTTTTCACACAAATATTGTCTAAAAGTGCTCAAATATTACAATAACCTTCTCTTTCATTCACACAGGCTTAACTGGAGGTCATAAGCCTGGACCGGTAAACTTAGGAGTTTTACGTTGCAGTAACTCAATTGTCTGATGCACACATCAGTGTGCTGGCACACTGCCTTGCTGTAAGATGTCAGCGTCACAGTAATGGCACAATTGTATGAGGCGTCTCTTGCACCAGCATTCATCTCAACGCCATGGTAGTATGCAACAGTAAAAATCTTTCATTGGTCAGATTTTATTGTCACGTTTCGAAGTCATTTAAACAGCTTTGTTGATAGAAAAAATCAGCCGAAATGGTCCAGAAACCCCCAAATTAATATTTTCTAAGGTAGTGCAGCAACAGTACGCAGGTGAGGTGGACATGTCAAAAATTGTTTTGTTGCAAATTACTTCAGTATACTGTGTGCCAAAATTATAGAAATCAGTTGACATTTATAGAAACTACAATGAAATAAAAAAATGAACGTTTTTGGAACACGGTGTATAAAGGCTGAGATGTACAGTAGCATGTAGGCCTACAGGCATGCAATTTGTCAACTACATAATGAACGAATACAATACAATATATACACGGTATCGTCCGTTATGGGACGTGACGATAGCTGGCCCGCCACGGTACCCAATGTGGTGCCCACTGGTAACTGTTCCCACTGATCCATTCACTACATTTACAAGGTCATCCGGCCCATTACTGTCTGAATGAGTGAAGTGCCAACTCGGAAACACACAAAATGGCAGAACCGTACTTCCGATCGCGAATCTGATGGCAGATTCTGAATCGAAAAGCTCAAGTTCCTATTCGCGTTTCATAGTAATCATAGGTCTATCTCGCTTAGTTTCGGAGATATTCGCGTGTGACAGACAGACAGACAGACAGACAGACGGACAACGCGGACCATTACTATAGTTGGCCCACATTGTGGCGGGCCAGCTAACAATACACTATTTTTGTTCACATAGGCCTAACTTTGACTTAATGGCCTTGAGGCTACATGATACTCTGTCCCAAGATACTATGGTTCAACTACGGTCGAACTATGGTTCAACCTTAGTCGAAGCATGGTTCTTTGGATTTTGGACTAATTACCTTACCTTTTTAGTTTTTACTGTTATAAAAACATAGTTTTACCATGGTACACGTGCCACAGCCACACACGCCGACAGCTGTACCATGCAAAAAAACATGGTACAGCCACGTCGATACCCCGATATGAAACTAAATTAACTTTTTAGCTCACTGCTCAAAGTGTTCGAAAGTTATCGTCTGACAAAAACACAGAGAAAGTACAGCAAAAGTAATAAACGTCACATAAGTTCTCTCGGACAAAAAGTTCAGACATTCGTAGCTCCGCCAACTGTTCTGGATCACCACGCTCTCAAGATGTTCAGTTCGTTCCACCGAGATGCGGCTGTGTTCGCGATGCGGTGTGTAGAAGCGTGCCTACAGTAGCATCCGAACTGCCAATCATTCAGCAACGGCAACCGACGGCTGGCGTACAGAGTCATTAGGCCTATCGTTATCGAGCAGCTCCACGAGTCACGACTTAATTACAACATTGGCCAGTGATATCTTTGTAATACTATTGATAATGTTTGTTTATTCTGACAGTGTGTTTAAACCGACTTTTTTTTACTGAGTAGGCCTATATGGCTACAGAAATGTTTAAGGTTTAAGCGAACATAAAATAAGGTTAGTCACTCAGTCAAATAATAGCTTCTAAAGAATGTTCATGGTTTACAAGAACACAAAGCAGTTGGTATTTCTAACATGGCCGCTCTTTCTGTTATGAAAAGAATCAAGATGTCATACGAGTTACGCCCGCGACACACGGGCCGTCATTGACATGTGCTCGATGTGTCGCTGGCTTTGGGCTACGAACAGTGTATACGACGTAACTATAAAGAACATGAAAAAATTACCAAAAATAGCGGCGTCTAAAATTACGACGGAAGTAAAACTGACAATTAGTCTAATTAGCCTAAATTACCTTTGATTAAATAAGGCCAGTTGCAATGTGATGTAGTAAATTAGTAATTAAACCACAGCTTATCTGGATACACAGGTTAATAATTTTCTAATAATAACATTGGTGCGATATTACTCAACCAAGTTGGCATCTGATTTGGAAGAAAAAGAAGAAGAATCTTTCTAGACGCTTAGTACCGAAGTAATAAACAGGTCTTATTCATAACATTAATTTGTTTTATAAAAATAAAATCCCGACAACGTTGTGGTCATGTCGCAATGCTAGGGCACGTTGTATCAGACAAAGCCTGGGGTCCCGCCTCTTTTACGGCCAGGTGGAGTCGGATTTGGGGAAGGATTTTGCCCATTGTAGAGTACAGGAATTTTCAGACTCATTCGCCAGACGGCGCCACCGGCACGGCATATGTTATCCCTATCGTTATTGCTGTTATGTGCAGTGTTGGTATAGGAACATTGTCGCATTCGATACGGATTTCTCTAAATTACTTTGGCCTCGGTCAATAATTTCTGCATTGAATTTTTGACTAAAGATAGTTCGAGTCATCATTCAGCAGCGTCCACATGGGGATTTTCGTATCCTGATGGTGCATGCGGGAATGGCCTAGCATGACATATTGGGAATGCACAGGTGTCACCATTCACCAACTAGCATTTCAATTGCTTGTACCAAACACCGAAATAAGAGGTTACACGACGCATTACAGAGATCCACTCGGCCATACAGTAAACAGTTTTTTTAGTTCACCAAACATTTTACTGTCATTTGAGCTCACAGGGCTTAGCTCCGAAGTCTTGACATACTCTGACCATACCAAAAACTCACTTTAATTCTCATCATACACAATGTAACGCTTGATATTACGCACCATCGTGCAAACTGAACTCAATAAACGTGATATTAATCTGCAGCAAAACGATAAAGGCTTAATAATTCAATCGAGAGCACCAAAGTCGCCCGCAGCTTCTATTAGTCGACGGCAATATTGACAGCGCACACAATGATTGCAGCTGCTGGCGGGTTTGTGGCTGTAGCTGCAGCAGCAGGAGCTGAGCGGAGGGAGTGTTTTCAGTCGCCAGCACAGCCGCCATCATGCTGCGGCGTGTTGATGTCATTGACGCGCAATGCAATTCAGCTGATGCAGCCGCCATGTGTCAGCATTGTTCTACGTTTTGTGTACAAAGTGTGTAGCGTCGTCGGCTAAAATGTGACGTTCCATCTTCTTACGATAGACATTGATCATCAGCACGGTGATGTTTCTCGGCAGGCCTATACGTGATCTCTAAACAGCTTGGAATAAATGGTCAACTAGAATTTCATCTTTAGCTGCATTCTGAACGCTAGTCACTGAGCATGAAAGGAGGTAGGTCTTTCATTACACTGAAATAACACGATATTGTTGTAGGCCTACATCTTTGTTGCCATGCTTGTTCAGATTGCACGGCGGTGCGTTAAGAGAGAAGCTACATACTAAATTGCTAATAACCCAGATAACTGCACACGTACGAAGATACATGTAAGCTTATGTGTTGATTTCAACCTTCCTGTGGGAGTGGGACTACCGGGCTACCGGCTTACACATATCGTATTATACTAGCATTAGCAATGTATTGAGTTTGTAGTCTGTTTAATATTTTGCGCTGCAGTTATAAGGGTTAGTAGAAGCTAAATAAAACTAATATGAGTAGGCCTACTAACATGACTATGTCGTGGTTAGACTGACTCAGATTTATAGCAAAATCTGATTATTCATTGACACACTAAGATATTTGCACTAGTTTAGTTATACCGTAGGTTGCACTTTGCCACTTTATTGACATAACATGTAAGAATAGACAGCACACATATGGAATTGACTTTTAAAATGGCACGCGTTCTGTGGCAGCAGAAGCTAAACGTCGTCTCGTCAACTTGCTTCTGCTGCTGCTGACGATGATGATGACTGTTTGTCATGGTGACCAGCATGATCAGCAGGCATCAAGGATGCTCGTGTTTAGAGAGTTACCGGACGGCATCGAACCTAATCTTGCTCAGCATCTCATCGTCAGAACTGAATATGAGGTTGGTGGACTCGGATTGTGCTTCTTGGTGTAATTTCACGTTCTTTGTGTTTTATTTTCGTTCGGTGGACAGTTTGTGTCGGTGTAGCTGTTTGATCTAATCCAAAATAAAATTTACTTACTAAAGAATCGTGCTTCCCGCGCATGTCTAAGGATGTAATAGAAGGCATTATAACATGCATATTAACAAACAATGATGATCTGATCAACGCGATAAGTAGTCATGTTGGCACATTCACAAAACGCCATTAAACTATGAACAAGTACAGCACAAATGTCAGCTGCCTGCAAAAAGTAGTGAACAAAAAACGTTTTGCCACCTTTCGTTTTCATAGATGCATTGCTATAGAACAAACTCTGTGATTGGTTAGTCCTTGATGACAAACCAGACTGACGTGCAAACGCAGGGCAATGCATTTTAGCGCGAGTCAGTAAACCGCGCTATTGATATAGCTAAACCATTTTGTCCGTCCTTCCGCCCACCCGTCTGTCTGTCACACAAGTGGTCCACGCCTAAACAGCTAAAGATATCGACATATGCTTCACACCATACGCAAGAGCGATTTCTCTATTGTCTTGACGCCCAATGTTGTAGTCATAAGTTTAGAAATTCACCCTAAACAAATACGTCAAACAGGGTTATCCCCTGTCAAAAGCAAAAATGTTACCAATAATCTGCCACACTTCGGAAAAAGTGTGAGATATAACCTAATTTTAGTATTATTCACAGTGACCTTAATAAGTGGCCTTGAACGGCGTTGTATCCGTCATGTGGTGTTTTCACTGAAATTGGTAGGTTTCAAGCCTCCGTATTAAACTGGCTGCGACAAAAAATAGAGCATTCTAGCGCTGACGTGGTGCTCGCTCGCTGCTAATGACAATGTCGACGTTGTGGACACTCACGTAAAGTCTAGCGAACATCCTGCCTCTGAAAAGTATCTTCCTGTTGTAGATGTAGTTAATTACGTACCGGCAGGGCGTCTCTACGTGGTCTGTGTTGTTGTCACGATGACGTGCGAGCCAGCTCGTCGACGTCGGCGATCTCATTACGGCATAGCGAGATGAGCTGAGCCCACCCAGGCTGAACGGGCACCGACTGCATGCAGATGAGTCTTCATTGCCTCCAGGACGCCCCCCCCCCACGTTGTTGGTCCATTGCACTGGTCGACATAAATATTCGTCTGCTCGTGAATGCTCGGACGGCGCGCCTTGCCGGCGATGTAATAAGTGACGGTGCAAGTCGCTTTTGCACTGCATCAGTTGCTTGTCTTCTCCGGTCTTAAATCCTTGTTTGGTCTGCGTTTGACATGGTTAGTGTCCTTTCGACAACACTGAATCCACCATGTGGCTGTTCCCATTAATCGCTAAGCTGACGAAGCCGTTCCTCGAACAACTGATTTTGGAACGCATGTAGTACAAATAAACATAACTAAATTTATGAGCCTTGCTTGTGTGCAGGCCGGAGGGGAAGCTTGAGGCAAAGCCCCTGAATTTATCTTGCTCACAGAAATGTGCTTTTTAGCACTTGAGCTCTCCCCCGGACACCCGTATAAATTTAGCCTCAAACACGTTAGTCAAACTGCGCCTGCATGAGTGAACAATTTTACAGTGCCCAAACTGAAACAAAAGCGGTTGAAAAAAGTTACATAGGTCCATGAGGCCATTGTACTCTTTGTGTCGTGGGCTCTATACGGTAGCTTTGTAAAGCAGTGCCGCCAAATGTACGGCGATCTACGCATTGTTTCGTAAAATAAACGACAACGAAGACAAACCCTGAAACGCGTACCTGTACCCATGATACTTGTAACTTTGGTGCTGCTCGGCTGTGTTACAGACGCGCGATACATGAAAGACCGTATACGCGATTTACAAAATCTAATTTAAACAGGTTTTGGGTTTCAAAGATATTATAATCAAATGCAATATCCAGTTTCGTATGGCGGCTTCTGTTCCACTAATATGAATTACGACAAAAAATAGGCTTATGTAGCGATTACATTTTCATAAGGGATTAAGCAGTTCGAAGACAGAAAGTCGTTATAATTATTAAACGGCTAAAATCACAAACTACAATAATAATTTGTAAAATACAAACGTAAGCATCGTTTTGCAGACTTCAGGGGCGGATCCAGCGGGGGCCGGGGGGCCGGGCCCCCCTATTCTTGGCAAAGTCAGTTTAGTTTTTTTACATTGTATACAACGTCTGAAAAAATATTTTTGAAATTGAATTTGGATTTTATAGTCGCCGAAATCCGAGGAGTTTTTGGAAGTGTGGGGTGTATGCGTGTGTGTGTGTGTGAATCGAAATCGTAGCCGCTGCTGTTTTTGTTCAGCAAAGACCCAATTTTGAATAATATCCGAGGCCATTCTGATCCCAAAAATATATGCCAAATTGCAGGAAATCGCATCTAATTTTTCAAAATTTTCTGGGGGAGGCCCCCAGACCCCCGCCGGCGCTCGGTTCGGGGCTTTGCCCCCTTACCGGGCCCCCCTTTCCAAAATTCCTGGATCTGCCCCTGGACTTGGTTTCGACCATGTTACAAATTCTTGTTGAGTCATGTCAATTTCGCGTTTGTGCGTCTCTCTTCGCGTTGATAGAACATGATTATAGGCTCTCAGCGTCAGTCGCTTCACGAAAACATCGATCGCTGTCAAACTTTCGATGATTCCATAGATGTGCCACAGTTTACAGAAGGCGTAAGTGAGTGAGTGAGCAGTTTCTTAACGGCACATCAGCACATAGAAGGCCATTTCAGTGCCATTACATGGTGTTAAGATTACAAACAAAGTATATCTAACAACGATAAGAAGAAGAATGTAAAATCAAGGCTATTAAGCTAATATAAAACTATGATAACAAACATTATACAAGAGCATAAAAATGAGTTTCTTGATAAAAACTGGAAGAAAGTTCACTTTGCAGACCGATAGGTTTACATTAGATAAAAGCCAGAGCGTGTGGGTCGGTTTAACAAACGCTGTGGGTCGCTTTGCTGGACATTCCTGCTAAACCGACCCACATACACTCTGTAGGATGGTACACTAGCAGTCAGTACTGTACAGCACACTTGATGGGTCGATTTACCCTGATGTGGGCCGGTTTACCAGATAAGGGTTTTGTTGGACTACGTACGTGCCAGAAATGAATCACCTAGTGCAGCTGATTGAGGAACAGTGATCGCAGTCAAACTTTCTATGATTCCATAGATGTGCCACAGTTTACATAAGGCCTGGGTACAGATCTGTGCCTAATGGCGCTGAGAAATTGTCGCTTTAAGATGAAAAACTAAGGAAGAGTATGTCGATCATACTCGACACGTTACTGTCAACTCAAAGTGCAAGTCTAGGCTCTTAAATTTAGAATAAGAAGAACTTTTTTGTTTAGAAGATTTAAAGATAATGCTGTTTCCAACGATGATGATGATGACGATGATCGACGACGATGATGACGATGCAGGGTTCGGTGGAGTTCATCGATTCGAACGAGTTTCGTGTTGAGGTAAACGCCGCATCACCTTCAGTCGAACAACTCGCTCGCTTTCACTACAACTTCACCAACTTTCATGGATCTCTGCTACTTCAAATGGTATACGATTCACTGTAGCCTATGATGCTGTATTACAGCATGCTAGTTTAGTCCACGAACTTGAGACGGGAAATTTTTGGCACGAAACCTTTTCGTATCGGGACACGGTAAACACTGAACGGTAACCGGACCACTGCAATAGGCCAGAATAATATGCAGAATAATATGTTTAAATATTTTAAGAAAACTTTGTTATAAGCACAATTGACTATGAATCATTAACTACTACTACTACTACTACTACTACTACTACTACTATGTCGAGCTCGTTCCAGATCGAGCTACGACGGTCCTCCACTGTCCTTTGTCTTGCATCTGTAGTCCTGTGTCCCTCGTTAGAGTGTCGATGAAGGTGCCAGTGGGGCGTCCCCTTCCTCTGCTACCCCTATCTGGTACCCACGGCACAAGGTTGGAAGCAGCTTCTTCTGAATCATTAACAGTTCCCACAATTTCCGTTACAAATTACAGTAAGAGACTGTAACTCTTTGTAGTTTTAAAAGTATCGTGAAACAAATTTTTTTAAACTGATGACAAGAAAATTTTAGAGCAAATAACAGAGACTACTGACGATCACAAATTAACAATGAAGGAGCGTTTGGAACTGTTGAGAAAGGAGCAGGTACAAGACAAGCAGAGGTACACTCATATGTACGGTACAATCTGTAATGCGGCGAGGCGTTAAGCGCTTTCTGGGAACTTTATTTTCAGTCACTTGTCCGTGGATTATCTGCACTTCACAGTGAACCGACGCAACGTTTATAGACATCGCCTCAGCTGTGTAGCTTGCGAGGACCAAGACTGGGGTGTGTGACGAGCTGACAAATACGTCACTATTTTACGCTCCGATGACGCAAGACGACTCGAAGCGTCGACGAGTGGACAGGAGTGGCTGTAGCTGTGATGGCTCAGTTGGTGACAGCTAGAAACGACGACGTAAATTTATGTAAATCCGCTGCCGGATCGGACGGCCGGAGCGAGCGGGCGGCGCTCATTGAGGCTCGGGCAGGAGCGAAGCAACAGCGGGCGTCGGCCGACACGCCCGTGCGCTCAGCAGTCTCTCTCTCCCCGGCAATGACGACGAATCAATAAAACGCTATCTATGTTGTCGATGCTGCTGCCGGTGGGCTACCGATGGCTACAGCAGCTGCTGGCGCTGTGTTATGGCCGGGGCTTGATAGAGGCTTGTGTGTGTGTGCATTGAGCTGCAGATATCTTTATACCGGCAGTTTAGTTCACCCTGTCTTCACCGCCCGACAATCCTCTCAGGACCCTCTGATTATCGACCGTCACCGCTGTATCACTAGTTGTCATATGATCAAGCATTTGCACTGATACACTGATTTCTCGCTCCATATTGATCCCTCTTGTATTAATTGCCAACATCTATACTATAAGGTGAAAGAAATAGGCCTACTGGTCCAGTATGTTAGCCTGTATTTCGGGCAAAATACTCTGACTTTTCTGGCCGGAATTGCAAGACAATTTTTTTTACAAAACATGCGTTTATATTTATATAGTTATCAAAATGTTAATTAATTCGAGTTTTTTTAGCTGCGATTGGTAATCAGCAAATAAGATAAGTTCAGACTTACACATTGTTTTATGAAAAATAAACTGTTATGTAACTTTTCAATTTTTGCGTTAAGCCTACACTGCTGGTGCTGGTGCTGTGAACCAATGCTTAGTTTGTACTAAGAGTATTTTGGCTGTTCCGCATTGCCCTTGACTGGATCATGTCCATATGTGCAGACAAAGCAGGTGTCAACGTCGGACAGTCCCTGTTCACAGACATAGACTATGCAGATGATGCGGTCCTGTTCGCTGAAGACGACGCTCAGTGGACGTCCATCCTTGAATCACTCGATACTGCTGCGGACACTATGGGCCTCCACACATCCTAGGCAATAACTAAAATTCAAAATGTTGCTTCCGGACCTTTACCACCTTTAATTTTACTAGCAAAATAATGCTGCAAAATGTTGACTGTAAGGCACACTTAACTCACGTCTCAACCGAGCTCTCTCGGCCTATTACAAATGCCGCTCGTGATGATGATGATGATGATGATAACGGTATGATTGTGGTGATGTTTGAACGTTGTTAGTTTGACGTGAATCTGCCGCCGGACGACACATCACTAATGCGGTACATGGTGTTTGTGGTCGGTGTTGTCGCTATCTTTGCCTTCACTGGGTCCTTCGTCTTTGTCTGCTGGTGGAGGGCTTGCCGCCGACAGTCCGCTCATCACGCCGACTCAAAGGCAAACTGCCCAGGTATAGTCCTTATATTACAAATCGTCATAACAAAACAAAGTCCGTTGCCGACCCTCGAGAGCTTTTCAGGCGACGCCAATTTTCTTTCCATTAGCCCTCAGCCAGACGACCTGCAAACCGAAGCAACAGTGTTGCTTCTACAGGCAGCTTTGTAGCATTTGACTTGTAGAACGCTAGAAAGTTGCCTGTAGAAGCAACAATGTTGCTTCGACTTTGTCGCTAGTGTGGACAGGGCTTTACATGGTATATTTTTCTAAAGTTTCACATATGTAGACTTTTTCTCGCTGTTTGAAATTGTAAGCAAATAATGCTGTTTTTTCTGCTATCTTTATTACTACTCAGTAGGCCTACACAACAACATTCAGTATATCAACAATCAAAACTTGTATCTTAAATGCTATTGTACAGGTGTATCATTGTTAAGGTTGTTAAAATATACCAAAGTATTTGGTAAAATTTTGTAGAGACGGTCCACCCAGGCTGGCTTTTGATGATAATATATAACAGTTAACTTAATGCCGACAGTTGTCAAAAGCGTAAAGTAGGCTAGATGTCAACACCCTCCAGTAGCCTAATGTACGACATACACTTTAGAATTAGTCGACAATTGTAGTAATGTTTTGTTTCTGATATCGTCACTACTGTTGACTTTTGATTTGTCTCCAATGATATTAATACTTTGCTGTGTTGTGTTGTGTCGCTGGTTCAGACGCGTCGCAGGCGCCGTTGCTTGAAGGTCGGCCAGCGCCACACGCTCAGACAAACCAGATACCAAATGTATGTGGTTGTTTGCGTGTTAGTGTCATCGTAAAACTGGCGTTGCTTGTTTTCGAGACCAGTTGTATTCGCATAAACGCTAAAACTGTGAAGCAAACAAGTATTTTTTAACAATAAAAATCAGAACAAGTTGAGACAATTGGCCGTTGCTTATGTTACATTAGTTGAGTTTTTCACGATAAACAACTGAACAAACGTGTTACAGAGCTAGAGACAATGGATGCGCATTTGATAATGTCACATCTTGCATTCTGGCTTGTACATATAATAGTGTTGGTGCGATGTGCAGTCGACGAATAAAGTGAACATGAACGCACAGAAGTCAAAGACTGGACACGTCAACACAGACGAGTCGTGTGTGTCGAGTGAGGACGACCTCGACAACGAAGGACGCTCAGCGACGTCACTGTCACCACCCTCTACGCTCCCCGGCGGCAAGCGACCTCGACCGGCAGCTCGTGGAGTCGATCGGGCCATGGAGCTGGAGCCTGTCATGAACCGTGCCAGTCCAGCCAGGTCCGATTGCTTCAGCGACGATCCGTCAATAACACGCCTCCACGAGTGTACTGACGGCGGCTGCTCAAAGCGCTCTGGACAGTATATACAGCTGACCAGCGACGGCCGACTAGCGACCGGAACTAGCTCATTGCGTATGCGTCGTGAACAGTCGGGCGGCGGAAGTGGATACGGAAGCGGAAGTGAGTCATCGACGTCGGCCGCGACGATCCCGGACGTCGTACGTACGCGTCCCACTGACTACTCCGGTACTGACTACGGAACGATCAGCCGCGCAATCTCTGGAGCGAAGGTAGTCCAGATTATGGAGAACCGCAGCGCGACCCCACAGGCACCGCCACCGCCCCCGCCGCCCCCGCCACAGGGCAAGCACAGCGGCTCCGAGCGCTCAGTTACATTCTCGCCGTCGGCTAAGCGTCCGGCGGATATGACGACATATGACACGTTTGGCAAGCCACGACGCAGTGAGACCGGGGAACCGCGATATTCTGCAGGGCCTGGAAGTCGCCGTCCACTTAGCGGTGGCTCGGCTGACCTGCTAACCAACGGACGACTGTCTCCTCCGCTGCCTCCGCCACCTCCTGAAGCGCGGCAGATCGACGAGGCGTACGGGACGCTGGGCAGCAGCAGTTGCAGTACTCTGGCGAGCGGCGGGACGGCGAGCAGCGGAAGTAGCGGGAGTGTGGTGACAGTGATCGCGGCGGGACCTGGAGGTGCCGGATATGACCCGTCAGCTGGCGGCAGTATGATGCGTCGTCAACTCGGTAGACAGACACTCAACAGCGGCAGCGGAGGAACTCTTCCGACAACGAAGAAAGAAGGACGAGGCGCCTCTGGATCTGCGCTTTCACCGAAATAGTAAGCAATGACCGTGCACGTACTATATATCCTTACTGACATTAACTTAGGCTATAGAACGATACTTTCTGTATTCGCTCATCATGCATATGTACATCATAAACGGAATGACTTGTTTCACCTATCACCAATTCTAAAGTTAGATGTTTGTGGCGGAATAGAAAAATGTGTTGTGATTGTTACAGTGTTGTTGTATAGTTTTATAGCTAGTAACAAGAATGCCCCTCAGGTGATACGCGCGTAACTAAATTTTAGTTACGTGCGTATCACCTTGACACTCATCCTTGACCTACATGTTACGAAGACGTAACTGTACATCAAAAGTGAAATTCGAAGATCAAGATATTCAGAAAATACTAGCCGAACAGCTAGACTAGGCGGTTAGACAGATTCACACACGCCACTGAACGTATTACCTTTACTGATATTATGAGCGACGTTCAACCAAGATGTCATGTGTCTGTATGTGCAGTCTGCAGGCGAGTCTGCTGTGCTGTGTGGCCGTTGTCTGTCTGCTCAACACAACAAGTGCGCGCTCGTCTGGGTCGACGGTCGTCGACGTCCGTGTCTACGCGCCGCCCGGATTCCTACGAGACAAACCGGAAGTCTATGTACGCTCTGGCAGTCGCGTACAGGTCACCAGCAACATGCACGCTAACGGGCTCCAGGTCGACCGATACGGTAACTGTCTTGGCGCTCGTCAACTATCATAAAATAAGATTATTAGAATAAGATATCTGTTGAATATCTGTTGAATGTTTAATACAAGGAAAGTATATCACTCAATTAATTATAGATGTTAAACTTGAAAATAGGGCTGCAAATTTTAATGATCAGTTTGTTCGTTGATCGTAACTTGCCTTGCCGGTTGAATATACGAGGCTATAGTATAGAGACGATCTCTTTGCAGTTTGCACTTCAAGACACATGACACAGGGTGACCTGCAGAAGAACTCAAATAATGTTTCATTGTCGATAACAACTTACTGTACTTATATAACTTTTTTCTTCTTTCTGAGATTTTGCTAAATGCAGGAATCAGTCGTGAAATAGGAAGATCAAACCGAAAGTCCGAAACACGAACCACCCAACCAAAATGACCAGATCGTTGCACACTTGTCTGCTATGTTTGACCGCCAGTGTTGTCCGTCGGTCTGATGTGTGTGGTACAGAGGTGACGGAGCCGCGCATCGCTGATCTGAGTGAAGACAAGTGTCGTGGAGTGCCATGTCAGCAGAGCTGTGACGCCGCCGTCGGTAGCTGCGTCTGTCATGACGGTTACAGGCTGGTCGGAACACGATGCGAAGGTTCGACACTGTCTTTCTCACTGTCTGCCATATCTCAATCAGTTATTGCGCCGCTGCTTTCCGAAAGCCTTATTACGCATTGCAGTCAGTCTGTGCATGTCCCCAACTCAAGGACGAAAATAGGAGCCCACAATTGAGGCGAAGGTTGACCTATTACAGCGTTTGTAACTCGTGTAGGCTAGGTGTAAGATCAGGAGTTCAAAAGTCTAGGTCACATAATCATATTTTGTCAAGTGAGAGCGAAGACAGTTAGAATTAGTGCATACCATGGCAGACAGGGCGGTGTAGTTGCTTACTTGGTAGAGCAACGAATCTATGATCAATAGGTCAAGGGTTCGAGTCTCAGTCAAGCATCATTGCGTAGCAACCTCTGGCAAGTTATCTCTGTCACCAAGCAGTGTGATTTTGTACTAGAGTAACCAGCAGCTGGGAGTGAACAGACGCACCATGCGATGCACTAGCCCCGTGGTCTCGTGGTCTGGTGTCTGGCTGCAGAAGGCTGCTGCAATGGAGATCAGTGTCGCCCAGTGGGCCACGAGCCACGGGAAGGACTTTGCTTTTGGCAGAAAGTACGACGAAAAAATTAAAGCAAATGGTTTAGAAAACGATCTCAGAGCCATGAGAACAGGGTCTACGTGTGAAGTTGTGTTTGGTTAATGAGATTCGAAGTGCTCTAGGTCGTGTATGTGTCGTGTTGGTGTGTGTGTGTGTCAGACGTCAATGAATGCAGAGGATCGCAACCAGTGTGTCATCAACACGCTGATTGTGACAATCTCCCTGGATCCTACCGCTGCATCTGCAAGGACGGCTACTACGGTGACGGCATGAACTGCCAAGGTAGCACGTTGTCTTTTAACTTTGCCAACTTGTAAGAGGCTTTTTCAAGCCTATGTTGTGCAATAAAAATTGAATTTGAATTTGCAGTGGTTATTCTTTTAGTTAAAACTGTGATCTTATGGACACTTGGTATCATGCCATTCATGCGCAATTGTGCATTGATTCTACGAGTAGGCCTATCTTTTCTCACTGTAAGTTCCACTGTCCTCCGGGAATTACCTATTACTGTTTTGTAAACTTATGACCCCCCACATTTTTGTACCTCGTCTGGTAGTTTGATGTTCTGCACATTTAAGTAGCTGCGATCTGGAGTGCAGTTGTGCACGACATTACGATCCCGTATCGCACGTCGCACTTTGGTATCTCCGTTAGCTAGCGCCGCCTGGTGAATGCTTTGGAACAGAGCATCGCAGACTTCGCGGATAGGCATATACAGCAGACTATCGTTTGCGTTTGAGCTTGCAGCTATTTCCTTAATTCGAATTCACACTGTCAGTCTGTCAGTCGCAGTTACATGTTTTAATTAACATATTATTTTAAAAATCTTTATGGAAAACAATTTATTGTCTAGCATAGCGCTGCGAAGTCAATAATATCGTTGATCAAAGTTATTATCGCTTATCGTCGATGCGCGCGTCATTTAGACATCAACGTTATAAAATAGCACGAAAAAATTGTTTAGTTGGTTTGAAAAACTTTCGAGTATTAAACGTTTTAAGTATGACGTACACGTCGGTCTAGCGCTATGTTAGCTACAGAGTGGTCCAAAAAGTGAGAACTGGTCTCGTTTTTGTCTTCAGATGTGTCCAAATCTTAACCGATTTGCCCTTTTACTGTTTGAAAGAGGAGCACATTTCCAATCACAGCCATGTATTACTGCATTCTGCCAAATTTTAAATATGTTGCTGCACTACCTTGTGAAATTACTGATATGTTCAAATATGATGTAAATCTAGTAGAAAAAGAAAAAATGCATTGATTTGCATGTGCAGAATACAATTTATCTAGCTTAGTTACATATTGCGGACTTATTTGGTACTTTATTTTCTGGTTTCTATTAAGTATTCTTTCATTTAGCACATAGTTTATTTAAACAGACCTAAATGTTGACAGCTGCGCTCTCCTGCACACTGAGCATGTGTCACTCTACACCTTTTCGAGCAGGCATCGCCCTTATCACTTTACGAATCTAACTTTTCGGAACTCAGTCGGGTTCAGTGCAATTCATGGGGTGTCATCCAGCAGTGAGTTTATCAGCCGCAGTTGTATAACGTCAATGAACTGAAGTGCACGTATGGCGTGGCACAATGGCACTGACTAAAGCATTATTGACAGTGCAATAATTGATGAGTGGCCTTGGCATCTTTAAGCATGTCTGCGTCATATAGTGGACTCTTTAAGCAACTATCATGACAGTATCAATCTATTCATCCGTATGACATGAAACATTTAATTTTCCAACACACATGATACACTTTTAGGTAAGCTATCATCTGTTATAATACAGCATGAAAATGGATTTTTAACATTTCCCAAGTTAGCGCAGCAACATGTTTAAGGAGTAGCGGTATGTGTTACGTGATTCTTGTTGGACATTTCTTCCTCTTTCACACAACAAAGGAATTATGAAAATCGGTTAAGATTTGACGAAGTTAGTGACTGTGTAATCTTGCGAGTCGTAATGGGGTTCATGTGCATCACTGACAGACCCAAAGCCGTTGCCGTTAATTGTCACAAAGTGCAGTGCAAATTGAAATATCGCTTTTATTGAGTTACAATGTTACATAATAAATAACAAAAATTAAAAATCTTAAAAACAAAAATTGGACTTTTGAGTTTTTACTAGTTTAATAAAACTAAAGAAACCCAGGTTTTACAATCTGTTCTACAGCCATGGGCAGTTGCAGGCTTGTAGTTGTAGCCGTCTTGGTTGTGACCATGACGCAAAAAGCCCACCGATACAACACTTCATAAAATACAGTATTTTATACCTTAGCTGTTGGCCTGCTTGTCTTGCAAATCGTCTATAAACTACATTTTTGGTGCGGATTACAAACTCCCGTTACGTACTGTACATCTGTACTGCTTCTTGACGTAATAACAAGTTGTGTTTCACTGAAACGAGAAACTACCGCGGTATGGCACAGCTGGATGTCGTTCGTTCACTCGACTGAACTGAGCGAATGTTTGTCGTCACGCAACTACGCGATGTGGCAGAGTAGCACTGTAGCAGTCAGCGGCACCACCGAGTGGTCGACGGACCCCTAATAACGTAACGTAACGTAACTAACATAGCAAATAGTAATGTGGCTGCCACTGTAGCTCGCCACGTCGCAAATGAGTGCCACTAATCCAATTGACAGACCAATCTCGCATGTCAATTTTCGTTAATATTTCATTGCTCGCATGCAGTCGGATTTGCCACGCAGATGCGGCACACGTATCTTACTTATTTGCTCAGTAGTACTACCTCTATCGGTCTGTAAACGTCAGCTGTGACTGCTTCTACTAGTGAGAAGAGCCTGGGTATCGTCAGCTTACACCCCTAGCTTCTGCCTTTTCCCTCTCCTTTCCATTACCCGCACCCAAGTTACTCACAAATTTACTTCATTTCTAGCTGTCAATTATGCAAGGAAAAGTAATCTATTTACCTCGACTGCACGTCAGTGACAACGTCATGGGCGCGTATAGAAAACACCCTAGATCGGTCTGACAGTATCGCGATTCGCGTCATAACTGATCTGAGCCATATTACATTGGCAGCACTGTAGCTACTTGACAAACGTTGATAGCTCGCTTAGTACAGACTTTCAAGAGAGTTGTGAAAGACAGCCTAAACGCGTCCAAGATAACGGCAATTCTATGTGCAAGGCGTGACAGTGCGGGAAAAGTACACTCGGAAACCTGGGGGCATATGCCCCACTGGTTGCGTGTTTCCATCGTTTCCATCATTCTTTTAGTTTTCCAGTTTGTGTCGCCGGCAGTTTGTGACTGCTGGAAGTAAGATGTGACAATGTGAGCTGCCGGTCTTACTGTATCACTTAATACTTCAGGCCCGTAGCTACGTTCAGGTACGAGGAGGCAGCTGCCTCCTCGTTCCTCGTCATTTAAACATTTTTGAGACACAAATAAATGTAATGAGAAACTGTGTTAAAAGAAAAAAATATGGCAGAAAGAGTCGTACAAAGCTGTTGCTGTTGCTGTGCGCCTACGTTCCAGCTCCTATGTTGTAACTTATAACATATTTGTGTTATATTGTTTTTACATACATACTTACTTACTTACTTAATTCATTTATATGTCATGACAAGTCATACGGTGGCCAAATGACTTCATTTGCGTCCACGATGAAGCGTCAACTAACTTTAAACTCATTTATGAATAATCATGAAATTGCTGGTTTTAACGTCGTTAAAACATGATGGACGCAAATACAATGGCTGTGAAAATTAAAACACTTAAAAATTAATGTCATTCGCACACCGCACCCACTCCGCGATGATTTTGGTCCAGGTTTGCCTTTACTGTTTAAACTGCACGAAATTTTTTTAGTTGCTTTTCTGAAAAATCGTCAAAATTGTTGCCACCAGATGTCAGATTTTACGGCTAAAATGCACCAAAGTCGATTTCGGCTGGGGAAGCCGGCTGAGCTTACAGCGCCCCCAGACACCGTAGCTAGATTTAAGGGGGCCCAGTTCTCTGTCAACCTGTTTAATGTTGACTCACGTCGCGTTGTGTCATCGCGTTAGAGGCGTGATCGCGAGGACGCGCTATATAAATGTACTGACTGACTTACTTATTTACATCAGTAGTACTATATAGGTTGTGCAAATTTTGGTCCTGATTGGCCTTTACTTTTTAAAGTGTACTAAATTTGATTAGTTGATTCTCATGAAAATCATTGAATTGTTGCCACCAGATACCAGATTTTATCGCTAAAATGCTCCAAAATCGATTTCGGCTGGGGCTATGCCCCAGACCCCGCTGGGGGAGCTTACAGCGCTCTCCAGACCTCCTAGCTGTATTTCAATGGG
>Ga0126335_1000317_pt1 | contig 22601 bp, 8 predicted proteins | sample OlaspJWI45metaG_FD_108409 | JGI IMG/M metagenome (GOLD analysis project Ga0126335, IMG submission 108409) | Marine gutless worms symbiont microbial communities from Oahu, Hawaii - Olavius sp. 1 OAHU.JWI-45 metaG | ecosystem: Host-associated > Annelida > Digestive system > Unclassified | place... | reverse complement strand
CGCTACCGCTTTTTCGCTGCTGTGACCTTGACCTTGAACAAATGACCTTGAAACTCAACTGTGACCTTTGATATTTTGAAGATGTATGTTATTACTGAAAATGGGGTTGCTAGGTCAAGCCAGTCAAAAGTTATTGCCTGAGTTGAAAAGGTACGAAAATAGCTCTCAAGATCAAAGGTCAAGATCAAATATCACCAACTTCCAAACACTTTTAGCGTTATCATGGTTCATATTCCTATATTGCGCACTTTTCGCCAAAAGTTTCGCAGGTGCTGAGCAACTGTGCTACAACCCCACACGGTGCTAGAATCGTGACAAGCCAACTTCACCTGCCTGACACAACGTGTACATGGCGTGGCATGACAAAATATATCAAGCGAACCGACTGAGTAGCGGGTGTACATAAATTCTTTGCTGACTTATGTCTGTCGGGCAAACAGTCAGCAGAGAATGCTAACGTACCGTATACTTTTGTCACTGACAACAGTCACCGGGGTGCGTCGTTCATCGACACGCACTGTCAATCGCCATCACTGACGTCATACGGCGTGACCATCATCGGTCATCCCAAGAAGCTTTAGCACCACCCCTTAGACCGCCGCGCTTTTGCTACAGCCAGCTCTCTATCCGTTTGTCTGTCACACCTACATGTACGCCTAAACGATTCGAAATATCGTTTGTACCGCACGACAGATGTAATTTTTTCATGCCAAATTCACATTCACCATATTCAGTCCTATCTCACACCGTCTTGCAGTCATCGCAGGTTATTTGTTGACCACCCGCGTATAGCGGTGAGGTACATATTTTTGCAAGCATCGGCTACTTAGTACGTAATGTACGGTATGTAAGTAGCTTTTGAATCTTTGACACATGGAGCTCATTTTCGGTAGGCCCCTATGTGGATACATCTTCACAAGTTACAGTTCAAGTTCACATATCAATTAGGTGATGGGGTCGAGGTCAAGATCACGCAACAAAATGCAAGAGTTCTAGGCCTATATAGTTGCATGTGCATTTGCTTGGTGGTTGTTTTTCCCGTATACTGCTGTGTTAACAACGAAAGTGGTTGCTTCGTTAACTGATTGGCTGTTTGACTGATTGTAATGACACAATTCCAGGCAAACGTAGGCCTACGAGTGGAATAAAATATCATTCGTATATCGATAACAGAGAAGCACTGTATTCTGTTCAATCTGTATCCGCGAAGTTACCATAGCAACCATAGCATCATGTGAAGAAAAGAACGAAACGAACGATTAATACTTGCACTGAATTGTTCAATCACGAATACGAGTCGGTCAAACGTATACCACTAGCTAACACTTACGTCTACATCACACCAGAAAATAACTACAGATTAATCAACGGAATGGCAATAACACCTCGAATAGCTTTAAAATATCGAGTGGGATAACTTCAAATTTTACCCACACCACCAGTGTTGTAAATTTAGTACTTAAATACTATATAAATACTTTACGAGTATTTAGTATTTGTATATACATACTTTTGAAATTGCAGTATTTGTTAAGTATTCAAATACTTTAAGTACTAAATACTTTGTACATTTTTAATCAAGTCTTTTGGCAAAACGACGAAACAGACTGAGTGATAAACTGTTTGAAACACTACTTTTGTTCAAAGTCAATAACGACTTTTGATGAAGAAACGTGACTGTCACCTTCGATACAGTAGACGATGTCTTAAATTTGTGTGAAATTGTGTCATACGTTGTGAACGAATATTACGACTTGGATTTGGAGTATTTAATTACTTTTTCTGCAGTATTTAAATACTTTGCCAGTATTTGAGTATTTAAATACTTTTGAGAGTGCAAGTATTTGCGAAGTACTTAAATACTTTAAGGAAGTATTTGTTACAACACTGCCCACCACTTGCAGAGTACCGAATGTGCCCAATCACAATCAGTAAGTAAAGTTTTGTTCCTTTAGGTTACTCCAAGAACTGTGCTGAATTAGATGAATTTGATCGACGCATTGGTCTAGTTTGGATAAAAAAGCAATGCGCTAGTAATTCTGCAATTTTCTCCCAATCACAAAAGGCTTCATAGCTGCGGGGTTTGTTTGGTGGCATACATTTAGGCGGCATTCATAATACTGTTAAACTCAACCGTACCTGTTGCATGTGAAATACTGTCGCACAAGTAACACTCAGATGCTAAACAGTAACTGGCTAAGCAGTAACTTTCTGGATCTCAAAATACCATGTACGACCATGGGCGGGACAACCATGGTCAACAACGGTTCCATCATGGTATGACCATGGTCATACCATATTTCCACGGTACGACCACGGTAAAATTACCATGTCAAAATTTCCATGGTCGGAACACGATAATTTTACCATGGTCGTACCACGACGGTATTTCGGGATCCAAAAAGTTTCATATAGCTCAATAACTAATACCACCGATTCAATGTACAATTAACAGTTAATTGTGTAAAAGGACATCGATTCATTTCAATTTTTTCAATGGCAGTTATAGCGTCATCTGTGCTTACTGTGTTTCCAATTTCCAAATCCAATATTGGTATATGTCATAAAATATACACCAATCAAACTTACAATCATGCCTTAGCCTATGTATAGTTTCCTGAATTATACCAGATGCCGACAAAAGAAGGATAAAATACGACTAACGTGGAAAGTACGGAGATGCTTCAAATGAAAAGGCAATAAAAAGATAGACGAACGTGATAAATGCATATATTACATGCCACAGTGGCATAATGCAAGCACGTTACACCGTCATGCAACATTTGCAACTCGCAAACGCAAGAACACACTGCTACAGTATTCATAATCATATAGCATAAAGCCAAATATTAATTATCGTTATTGATGACATCTAGCAGACAAATATGTAAAATACAACGAAACGTCAGCTTCAGACCGACATGAAAATATGTGCAATGTATGAAATCGTTTATACGAGAGCAGGAGACTGGTAACCCATGCCTACTACTTACGAGGCGGTTTGGTGAAAAACGCTGGTTCTTACCTTTGACAACAGCTTGGCCAAATCGTAACCGTTTTTACGAGCCACCGTGTAATACAATGAGAAAGAGTGGCTGAATGTGAACGATAACATCAAATTGGCAAAATCACGAGCTATTAACGGCAAAATTTAAACTGCATAAGAGATTATGATGACGTAGTCAGCTGTGATTGAAAGTACACTCTCAGATAGAAATCATGACGATTGTTTATGTGATCAGTGACCACCTGGGCCCTGATCTAAATGTATGCAAATGCAACCAAATTTCTATTAGATTTCAGTAAATTTCCCGAAGAGATCATACGAAATTCGAGTTTAGTAAGTAAGTAAGTAAGTAAAACGTGAATTTATATAGCGCATATCATTTAAAAAAACCTCTAATGCGCTGTTTATTCGACCAGCAGATGTACAAGTACTGGAGGTTTTACGAAAGCGCAAACATCACGTTTTTTCACACTCGAAAGTGCACAAAATAACTGAATGAAAGCGTCGGATGGCCCAGCTGACAATTAGAAAAAAATTACGCTTTAATTACAATTATGGCAATTGTAATCGGATGACATTTTAGTCGCTCTTTCAGATACAAGAATTCCCAACAGGGCCATTTAAATTCCAAAAGATTTCCTAAATGTACAGAATTTCTGGATTTGCGGTCTCGCAGACACCATAAAAACCTAACCGAAGGCGAAAGCAACACTTCTGGCTCTAGAGACGCCTGTCAGCTGTCATATTGTCGGTCTAAAGAGGACACAATACTACCGACACTTCGCGTAAAGCTTTAATCGCACAAGATACTGGAAAGCACTCGAGATAATTCAACCTCCGCCCAGACTCATCCTGCCACGCATCGACTGGCAGCATTCACTGTGAACAATCACGTCAGCAGTGCCATACAAGACCGTTTATTTGTCGCCCGCTAAAATTAACAACAGGCAGTGGCGTAGGGGCCCCCGAGTTCCAAGTTACGCCACTGACAACAGGCTAACGAAATTTGGCTAGGCTGCATCGAATGCACCACACACGCAGCACGCGAGTTGTAATCTCAAGCCTCAGCCGTTCTGGAGATACAAGGGGGTCCCAAAATTTAAAACTAAATCACGTGACCCCGCCGCGATCCCTGTATGACATATTTTTCTATAGTTTTCGTTACGGCCCGAGCCCTTCACACCAAATTTCAGCTAATCTTGATACATGTAGCGGATCCAGAATGGGCAAAATTTTCCTCAATTCCCCCTTTTCCTCGCTGTGGGGGGATCAAGGCCCTCGTCTAACACAATGTTCCATGGGCCCCCGGGAGTGTTCATCCGAAACATGATCTTGATCCGTTCAGCCGTTTTTGCACAGTGAAGCCGAGTTGAGTCGCGTGACACAGACTGACGGACAGACACCGCGATTATCGGTAACAATAGTCTGCATCTCATGTATTCGATTCAGCCTAAAAACTCGACGTAACTTCTGTGCACCGATAGTTTCTCCCACAAAAGTTCTACACTAAATAAATATCGTCCGATTGTTCTGGTTACATGAACAAGCATGTAAATCACTTCAAACAGAACTATAAGTTACTGTTCTGTTCCATTTCCAACTAGCCTACATATGCACTGCTTTAAAAAAGTCTAATAAAAATCCATCCACGACTTTTTAAGCAATCGTGTTTGTAGACAGACAGACAGACAGACAGACAGGGACAATAACACATCCTCGGCGGAACTATTTACAGTTTGTGAATGCGAACTGCTGAAATCTTTGTTAAGCTGTACATGCAAAGTACCACAGACAATAAGCAAACGCGACAAAATCGGCAAACTTTATTGATCAAACGTGTACGAAATGCCTCAAATTCTGATTTTCGCCAGATCACCTCGTAGTCTATCTTCTGTTTTGACTAAGTAAAATATTAAATCACCGGTACCTAATTTTGATTAACACATTTTTTGATATCCACTTCTAGGCTATAGTTAGGGCGCACGTTTAACTGTTGGCTCCTTTATTTATTTCTTTATATTTATTAGAAAATCGTACACAGAAGTTGCTATCAACTCATATAGCCGGATGAATCACATTCTAAATCAATTTATCACGCAAGTACACAAATTTATAATTACGACAAATCTACGGAGCTTATATACTAAGAACCACTTACATAATTTTTTGTTCATTTTTTGTTCCTCTCACGTGGTGCGGTTATGCTCATTACGTTTCTTCTCACATCAATTACACCGACTGGTTATTTACAATATGCCAAAATAGCAAATAGTGTATTGAACGCTAAGAGATATCTCGCTAATTTTCGTTTGAAAAAAACGAAGGCGTTTACCCATTCATGAAGGTACTGACTCCCAAACTTTGCAAGATTCGACCATAGCATATAGATGTTACATCATTAAAAAGTTCTTTGCTTCAGTCACACGCAAACAAGTAGTACAAACAAGCGACCAAACTCATCTGGTGGAGGCTGCATCGAATGCGCTTCCCCTCCCCATTGCCGTGGGGGGATCGGGACCCCCGTCTAATACAATGTTCCTTGGGCCTCCAAAAGTCTTCAACACCAACAGGACCTCGATCCGTTCAGCCGTTTTTGAACACCAAAGCTGAGTGAAGCCGCGTGACATGCAGATAAACTACAGACAGGAACATCGGTAGCAAAAGTCTGCATCTCATGCATTTGACGCAGCCTAAAAACGATTCGTTCCGTTTATACATGACGACTGAAGTTGAAACTTCACCGACACAGAAAAAAGCTCAATTGGGAACCTCTCTTCTCATAACAGGCTGAGCTCTGGTGAAGAAATCTGAAGCAATATTACAACTAGTTACACTGTGTCACACACGTGTCACTTGGCCTCGGCGAAGTACGGAGCCTGCAGACGTCGACCGCTGTCTTCTAGTGGCGCGCAGCTGCCAAATGCACTTCCACCGGAAACAGTGACGTCACTGGAAGGTTGCGAGGCGACGCTCATGTCCGGGTCGTCATCACGGTGGCGGTGAGAATGGTACTTATGGCGGGATGGCGCCTCACTGGCCGCCTTGGGGCTGGCAGCGCTGGCCAGGACGTGACAGCGACTGAGATGGTAGCGGTAGGAGCCTCTTGATGAGAACTTACGACGACATGCACGGCAGCGGTAGGTTCTCGGCACTGGAACAGCCTGTTCACCGGCGTCCTCCGACGACCCGGACGATTCCCCTGCCGACCCACCACCTCCACCTGTACAGGCGGTCTGCTTCGGTGTGGTCAGACCACCTGGTACAGAAACCTCGGTGGATCCACCCTGGGAGACGACGGTCACTATTGGATTGACGAGTATGAGGGTCTGCGGGGCGAGGACTGGCGATCTACCATTCTGGAACTGATCCACATCTGCACCGCCACTGCCGGCAGCACTCTGAGCTCCGGCCAGCTGAACCGAGACGTGGCTCGCGTCTGCCCCAGCATTACCGTAAATGAGTCTCTGAAGACTGTCGAGTGGGTGTTCGGAGCTAAGCGTCTGCCGGTAGACCAGTCCTTGAAGTGATTCCAGAGCCGTCAGTCGGCCTGACGTTGACGTAGGCCGATCATCACCATCATCATCAGCGTGGTCTACCATGTCGGAGTTCTGCCGCGTCTGTTGGCGGTCTTCCGCTCGTCGCTTGGCATCAGAACAGGCCGGATCATTGACGTCGGTCGCCCGACGTTTTAAGGACCTCGTCTCGTCAACCATGTCGAGAAGGAGGTTCTTCTCAAGACGTGATGTCAACTGGTCTTCTTTGTCGTGGTCCCGCGAGACAGCGAAACAGGTCGAAGAGTCGGCGTCTGGAAGGACTGTGGTCGAAGATGTGTTCGGAATTTGAGGAAGATCTCGGTCTTCTTCGATGTTGGCGTCGATCGTCGGGGTGCGGGCACGACGCGGGGTCTCGGGTGACGGTGGGACATGAACGGTCACGACACTGGGCGGACAGCTGGAGCCCTCACTGCCAGCCTCGTCGCTGCCCTTTGACTGGACACGACATTCGACCGACAGCGACTGTCCACAAGTCTCTTCTTCCATCGCCCTGGATGGTGAGGCACGCCCAAAGCTCGTCTGAATCAGCGTCTCCATCGCTCTGATCGCGGACTCGGCGCGCACTTCGATAGTCGGACTCGAATCTGACGCCTTGCTTGCATTCTCTGAATACATACAGCCATCAACAGTGTAACGTCGCAATTTGAGTTCACACAGCTAAATTCTATCAAATAATAATCAAATAAGATAACTATAATGCGCCGGAAATTGGTCATACAACAAGATTGTCTAGTCTATAGTAACAGAATCACCAGGCAAGCAGTCTTTGAGGTGGTCTCCTCAGAATCACAGAGTCAGAGGAAGACCAGAAACATGCATGCAGAACTGTAAAAAAAGAAATTAAAGTCAAATTTATTTTCTTATTCGTCTTCAGATGCATTGTTTAGCCTCGGTTTTGTTGTAAGTATGATGAATATAAAAAGAAATATGATAAAATTCCAAATACACATAGTTCTTGCACGAACCAATAGAGTGTAAATTATGTATGGCGTATGATGGTTTGAGATACCATAACTTTTTAACCAAGTTAACAATAATGTGACAACTAAATTAAAATTAATTTGACTAAAAATCCCTACTATAACGAAATAGACTCTATTTCAATACCTGCCGAATGTCGGCCTGTTTCCGGTTCTGGTAAAGAGGCAGGACTGTGATTGGTGGAACGGTGAGGCGTGACGTAATGCTCGCTATATTCTGCCGTCACCGTGTGTCTACTGGCGTCACTGCTGTCTGACGTCATGAGGTTCCCTGTGGGGTTCCCTATAGATCTCACTGATTCCCGTGATATCACAGGGGACTTCCTCGTCTTTACGTAACCGGAACTCTCGCTCCGCTCCATCTGCTGTTGCTGCTGTTTACGGGCGTGGGTCGACCCGACAACCGGAAGTTCCAAAGCCACGTGACCGGAAGTGGTAGAAGTGGGCGTGGCGCCGACAATGTTGGTGTAGTGTCGCGTATGGACCATGTGAACGGTCAGTTCTGGCAGCGAGCGGAACGACTCGCCGCACTGGATGCAGCGAAGAATACTCCGACGGGTTCGCTCTCCACCGCCCGACAGCCAGACATCCTGGCCGCGCACCAGCTTCGAGTACTCGGCCGGCCTCGAGGAGCCGCCTCCGCCCGGGGTGGAGGAGCTCGTCGCCGGGGAACGCCGCTCTGCCGAGCCGGACGACGCCGACACGGGCAAATTCACGAGAGACACAGGGGCTGCAGGAGCGTGTCCAGTCTTCTGTAGATGTATCTGTCAACGCAACGTCCAGCATAGACATTATGCTGGCAGTATTTTACGCCTGTACGTACATACGGACAGCAACAGACGGCATTATTTCGTGCGTCCGTCCGTTCGCTGACCGCCTGCGGAGTGGCGCCACCTAGTGAACGCAGTTGAAAACATCATGCCAACCTAAGCAGCGACATGTGCTTGAAAGAACTGTACCAACTCGTATCCCAGTGGAGTGTACCACGTGAGTCCAATCTTCCCCGTTTACTTCTTCTGCACCATAAAACCTCCCACTAAAACGAATACTGTGCTATGTGATAGTGGCCCAAGCCAGCATTGTTTCTCTGAATATGTTTAAAAATCAAAACTTCAAACCCGGTTCTAGGCTGCTTCTTGAGCCGTCATCCTGTATTTCTATGCATAACGAATCTGCTAATCTAACAAATTGGAAAAGTCCCCAAAATTCTGTTGTTTACAAGTAACGAAAGAGTTGTTGCATGCAGCAGGACGTGTTTGTGAAACCAACTTCTATCATCTATACAAGAGTACGAGAATATTACAGTGGCAATAAGCTCTTGAGAAATAGGAACCGAAAATAAGAACTGCCAAATAGTGAAACCAATAGTAGGCTATATCCTACATACCATGAGAGCGAAGAGGCTGTCCATGGAAGCGCCACATCCACATTGCAAGTTGGTATGTACGTGTGATGACGACGATATCGCAGACGACGTCGACGAAGATGTCGTAGTTGTTCGCTTCGACTCCGGCGGCTGCGCCCATGGTAGAAGGGCCGCGACGTCAGTCGCCGTCCCCCCAGACGACATGAGTGGAGGTTGTTGGCCGGCAACCGGCGGGTAGGCCGCCGTTTCCCGCTCCTTGACCGGTCGTCCAGACACCAGCCGCCGCGACGTCGACGGCGACGGCGGTGACATGAGTCCCAGACCGCCGCCGAACGCCAGCGACTGGACCCCGAGCCGCAGCGCCGTGGCGCAGTAAGGCGCCGTCCACGCCTTCGTGCCGATGCGGTCGAAGATCGTTGAACTTTTGCCGAACTGACGCTCGAGCGACAACAGGGAAGACGGGCCTGCGCTGGCAACATCCGGACAAAGATACTGCGACTCTCGTCTGGACTTGGTCGACAGATCCAGCGGCTGATCGAGCGTAGCTTGACCAGTGAGGGGAGGAGTGATGAAAGATGGGGGTATGATGATCTGGGCTGGTCCACGCGCGGGTCTGCTCACCCTTCCACCTGTCCCAGTCTGCGACACAGATGTCGGCGACTTCAGCGACGATCTGGGCGTCGTTTTGACCACTTTGGAGTGACGTGAACGCGATGCCTGAGCCGGATGAGGTGCCAGTGGAACGCTCCTAGTCGGTGCCTGCGGTGACTGGGAAACGTACGGCTCCCGAAACGGTACCGGACGCTTACGATCAGCAGCGATGACGGACGCCACGAATGACTCCAGTCGCGCCACCGACGATCCCAACGACTCAGCAAAAGCACCGTCAGGTTCACGCAGAATGGGGGACTCTTGAACATCCTTGGCTACAGACTGCTTGTCCGAACTACTGTGGGCCTTTTCCATGTCCGGGGACTCATTTCGTTCCAGTTTTCCCGGCGTAGAAGGAACGTCTGCATACAACGTATTCCGTTCGTCATCCTCGTCATCGGTGCTGAACGTTTTCATTTCTTCTTCCTCTTCGCCGTTCGAATTCTGACTTCGCGTAAGTTCGTCGGTGCAGACTGTCTCTTTGGTCATCGCCTCATCACAACTGTGACCGATTTCGTCGTCAACTTCATCGTTATCATAGCCCACTTCATCATCATCATCATCATCATCATCGTGACTCAAGCGAGCTTCGTCGGCGTCACCGGCTATCGTACTATCGCCGCCACTCGTTGAACCTAAACAGAAACACAAAACGTTGACTAGCCAGGCTTATAAACGCCTATAAACTATACAGGTGAGGGGTTGGACATTCGCCTACTGTCAGCAGCAGCAGCCTGAGAGATTAAACTCGTCCTACGCGTGACCGCATCTCATCTCTCATCTCATCTCACTAAGTATACTGGCTCTATTATTCTCATATTTCACGTGTTCGCCTCTTACTTGCCGAGTTACTCTTATCGACATCAGTAGATGATTTTGTGATGATATAGGTAAAAAAAACTATTTTAAGACTCGATATTCTGCATGGAATACGGTCTGTAGTTTTTAGCTCAGTTGCATGCTACAGTGGAGCTAATCACAGATTGTTCAAACCGCGTCTCTGTGTTCATGAGTCTCTTAACCATGGTGTCGGAAAAACTGGTGGTAAATCGTAACTGCTGGACATATGAGACCTGTAATCTTGCATGCTGATGAATTCTGATCACAAACCAAAAACTATGTAACCTTGACCTATTCAACCAGTAGAGACAATCATTTTTAGTCTCTACTAATGTGATCAGCGCATTAGAGGTTTTTTAAATGATATGCGCTATATAAATTCACGTTTTACTTACTTCTTACTTACTTAGTTACGTAGAGCATCACATACTCACTGCCCATGTAACTTGCTAAGGATTTGTCTTGTTTTTAATACTTCTTTATTGCATTTTTCTTTCTAATTTTCATTTCGTTTTTTGGAACTGAATTTCTGTTGGCCCACCGTATACACCTTATGCTGCAGTTATAGCAGGATGCCAGCTTCATTTAAATAAAGTGTATTTTCAATTCTATTCATTGGACAGCACAATACGGTAGTCACATGATAATCAGCAGTCTACTTCTGCAGCAGCAGCAGCAGCAGTTGGCAGTACGCAGACAGAGAGACAACGGCAGATAGTACAGCGCCCAGGCCACCAACGCTGCCGGCTGGGCATGCGCAGAGACGGGCACCTGCTGATTGATAGCTGGCATCACTCAGAGATGACGTCGTCTCGACCACGTGACCGGCGTTACCGTGGAAACGAACGCCGGTTCACATAATGACGCGATATTAATCCGTCTCGGCGTGGCCGCCAGTCCGCCACCCACCGTCACGTCAGCCACCGCCCAGCACCGACACACACCCTGGCCGCTCCGTGTGACGCCTCCAGTAGTACGTTCACAGAAATAGCAGTAGCCATCTTTTTGCTCAGCCATGTCCGTAAAATAGCCAGGAATAAATATGTATGAGGGGGTACGGTGTAGGCGGGGACGGGGTCCACTGTGCTCTATCACCAGAAATTTGTGAAATCTTGGCCATTTAAACCTTCATTCTCGTGCATTTTTACGAGCTGTTGAACATAGTAAGAGAATTGTCACAACAGACATACACTGCTTAGAAATAAGTGAATGAAACATGCATTTTGTTATCGAGTGTATGTACAAGTATAAAATAAAACTGTTCCGACGTTCCTGTAACATAGTAATGGGCTACACAACAATTCTTTAATACATCGTGATAACAAGTAACTATATGGCCCACTGCGAATGGCTTAATCTGACTACTGGTCAGAAAACAGACGACCAGCTCCACGTAGAGTCAAATCGGCGAAAAACGTTGTTGGCTGGCGACTTTGTTTAAGCTGCCTTTGTTATCAGTTTTTCTGATGCGATCTATACAGAGTGGGTCGAATTAAACGGGACCAACGCGGTTTGTGTTGTCGTACTAAAGGATGTAAGAATTAATCTTTGAGTTTGACTATAGAGTATGAGGTGTATAACAAGCCTAGACGCCTACCAGCCTGTCTGGATCAATGCCGCCGACGTCGTGTTTGCTGTGCATGCTCAGGCGTCTCATGATAGAAAGCACACGTATTGTGAGAGACAGAATGGTCTAAATTTATACCCCAAGGGGCCAAGACAATCGAGAAGTTGTGGGCGCCCTAACATTCGAAGCAAATGGACGTCACTGTTGATAACGTCGCAGAGTGCGGTGGGCAGGCGTCACCAGTACATCGCGCGCGGCAGTGGTCGTAGCTGCGAGGCGAGGAAGGCTGTATGTGACATTGACAGACAGGCAGCACTGGTTGATGACAGCACCATCACACAAGAGAGACAGACAGACGCACAGATACAGGCACACAGACAGACAGGCCGATATATACAGCGCACACATGCACGCCTCACTCATCCTTATGTGCGCAGCAGCAGCAGTAGCACAAGCTGTGGCGCCAGCATCAAACTGGCCTTATTCACACTGACATTATACAGTCGTGGATTAGCTGTAGCGTAGCGCTAGGTTTAGGTTACTGTAGAACTAGGTGTTACACTACATTGTAACATATAACAATTCTGTTAGTGTGTATGTATGCTGCATGCATGTCTGTCTGTTTGTTTGTTCACTTATAACTCGGGAACGGGTGCGTCTATCGCCGCCATATTTTCAGAGTGGCTCCAGGGCGCCCCGGGAATGGTTTTATAGACGCAAAAGACTGGGGGTTATGGGTATACGCCAGAAAATTGGCATTCTCTGGCCATGCGCCACTGTAGGCAGATCGGGCACTGGGCAGGCTATAGGCGCGCACACAGGCGTAGGCGGACAACGCGCAGACGCAACAGAGGCAGGCGTTGGTGCTGACAAGCCAGCACGCATACTACACACGGGTAAGGGAAGCGGGGATCTTGGACGGGCGTAAGGCGGGGACGGGACAACCCATATGGGAGGGCAGAATGGCTAGTAAACATAAAAAACTTTAAAAACCACGAAACCTAAAAACCAGTAAACATAGGCTAAACATTTTTCATAAAAATATAGTTTTCCACCTCTGTTACTAGCCGCTAGAGTTGGGCAAAGGTTCATGTAGGCCTAACTTCATTGTTCAAAAGTGCTTAATTATGTCACTGAAACAAATGGCCAAAGTAATTTGGCGAAGTTTGCGCCCAATTCCCTCCCTCCCCTCGCTCGAAACCGGACGTCGACCTGTTCAGCCGTTTTTGCACAGCGAAGGTGCGTGATACAGAGACTGACAGACACATTACGCTGTATAGAATCATCGGTCCCTAACAATAGCTGCTAAACTGATTAACAGCAGCAGCAGCAGCAGCAGCTCACAGAGCAACTCCCAAATTGTCAAAGACACTAAGTCTAGTTCAACTGAGTCAACTTATGAACACGAAGCCGAAGCAATTTGGCAAAGGGTGCATCAAATGCGCTTTCCCCTCCCCTCGCCGTGAGGGGTTCGGGTTTCGGGACCCCCGTCTAACACAACGTTCCTTGGGCCCCCAAGAGTCATCACTGCACACGACCTCGATAAGTTCGGCCGTTTTTGCACACCAAATCCGAGTGAAGCCGCGAGACAGACAAACAAACTGACAGACAAGAACATCAGTAGCAATAGCCAGCATCTCATGCATTCGGTGCAGCCTAAAATGCAGACATCAACCACGTTTTGGTTTGTGGCCGTTCACATCAAGTTATCGTCGGATCAAAACTGGACCCACGATCGACTTAAGCCCATCCACACTGGCAATTTTGTAGTATTCGACTTTGTAGAATGCTACAAAGCCGTCTGTAGTTGTTGCTTTGACTTTGTCGTCAGTTTGGACGGGGCTTTAAGCGTCATTTCCAGTCGTTATGCGCTACGCGATCCGACGCGTTGCGTTACTCGCCGCGAAACGCCACTCATCGAGTCGCGTTGCATCGCAGCATACAGTTGTCACTGCGCGATGCGTTCAAATGCGTGCATGCGATTTGAAAATTTTCTGACAACTTTTATAGAGCAAAAGTATACAAGTATTAAGTATACCGTCGAGGTATACTTAATAAGTACCAAACAAACAGATCACCTAAAAACAAAAATAGCCCATTTCAGAATGTAGAACAAACAGGCTTAATTAAAATAATTTTTCAACTGCTTCTCCCAAACACGCTAAATTGATAACATATAAACAAGCAAGTTCCAAAACGAGAACTGAGCTTCCAGAGTTTAAGAACGAAAAATCACATCAGGCCTACCTGAAATCTTCAATTTTTTCCCGGTATCCACAAAGAACGAAGCCCAGTCGAATGTCAGCAAGCGTAAACCGCGCTCGGAAGAAAGCGTCTTGTGGACGGCTAAAGCGTATGTCTTGCGTCCAGAATCAACCGTAACGCGTCAAAGTTCCGACTCGGGTCAGCTGCGTCGTGTTGAAAGTTCGAAGTCTGAACGCCGACTGACAGAGCGACCGCGAGTCTTTTTGTGCCGGTCGAGGGCACGGCCCGTTGACCGGATGGACGCATGTAGGAGGTATGTGTCACGGCCAGGGCGCCCTCTCAGGCCCGCCCGACCTGTAGCTCTATTGTCTGTCCGCTGCTGTCCATAAGCTTCGCGGCAGCACAGCGGAGACGCAGAAGCATTCCGCGGCATCCTTTGGCGGCACCCTGCGACGACTGTGGCACGCTATGGGGCTTCGATATCGTGCGCGAACTAATACGTTATGGAGAAGCGCGTATTGACAGATAAAGACGATAAGACTTTGACGAACATGTAGCGTATTCTGAGTTAGACTATGTTTATTAGTTTATTTATATCTTTATTTTGTATATTACTGTTTATATTTATGTTCTCTGCCAGTATTATGGTGAATAAAGCTGTATATAAAACCAAACAGACTCCATCATACACGCACCTGTAGGCTGCTGCTTTATCAAAGTTCGTATGTACAAGCTTTTTTGTAGACGATGAACAAAAACAACATATTCATCTCTGTTGATTTCGGTATGCGGTATAGTGCAGCCATTTGGCTTAACATAGGCCCACTGAGCAGTATGAGCGACACCTAGCGGTGTCACCCCAGCGAAATCCGCGTCAACTGTTCTGCGCTAGTTTTACCGGCCATGCACGCCTAGGCTCTTCTGGCCATTCAGCCGACTACCGTGCCCCTAACACTCGCGAGCCAAAAAAACTATGCTCTTTTCTTTAACCGTAGCCGACTCTGCATTAGCTGAAGACCACTGTTATCTTACGCCGAAAATTTAAATAAAATATGACATAGCCACAGTCGGGATCGGAGTGCCCGTGAAGTTTATCTGTTTTCAAGTGAAGAGTTTCTTTCATATTAGCTCTGCGTTCTGCGTTAGACTCAGAACGTTTGCGTCATTGCCCCGATATCCACTGTTCCAGTCCGCAGTCCCTAAACACAGACTAAAGCCGCTCCGTCAGAAACACAGCTGTGTGAATAAGAGTTCTATAATGCAGTAGTAATCCAGACATTAAACAAACTCGTCTCTTCTGATGATTTTGACACTTCACAGAAACATTAAGCTTGCATGATCAAAACAGTACACGATTGGCATATTAGTTTATCACTGGTTCTTTGTCGTAAGATATTTGACCGACCTTGCTGCGCTAACGTGTCGCCAGCACAACTGCTATAGTTCCATACCGTAACGCTGTCGGATACATGCCGTAGCGCCATATCATCGGACTGCTCCGTGCGTGACAAGTCCATTGACGCATAGATGGGCGTCTTTCGTCCGTCCGTCCGCCCGTCAAGCTTTCGGCAGATGCGTCACTTTGTATAGGGGCATAACTTGTGCCCGCTGACCCGGGGGCCACGACACCTCGACCGTTCAATCAAATTCAGCGTCCGTCCATCCGTCGTCTTTGACAGCTTTGAAGCTACCTATGGCTACCTACCTACCTCAGCGGCGTCTTAGCATTACCGTATTTCACCGAGCCGACGCTCCCCGCAGTCGTACTTCCGAGAACAACTTTATATAGACAGTTTAACAAATCAGAACCTGCGGACACTTCATATGTTACAATGAAAACAGAGAGTCTCAGCGAGTAGGCCTAAGTCTATCTGCACTACCAGTAACGTTTTTTGTTTACGTCTGCAGTCTGCACTCTTATGTTATTCCAATGCCATAAAGATGAATAGGCGTAAGCGTGAGACACCGCGGCACAACTGTGGTAAACTTCAGGCACCTCTATAGGCCTACAGCTGTACTGCACTCCTGGATCAAAATACACCTGCCGTGTTTCGAAAAAAAATCACTGCATTGTGTCAATTGCCAGAAATGTTTATGTAGCTGACTAACAATGCTATAAGATATGCATGAAGCTACACGATAGTACAATAAAAAGTACTGCCCGGTCGTGAAAATGTCTTGAGGGCGAGGCATCAGTTGTGGAAATACGGCGGGAACGGCGTTCAGCCTCGCCGACAGTGAAATATGGTCGCCAAGCACGCAGGGCGCGCCCGCGTCAGTCCGGGTCACACCCCGGGTTGACACCACCTAGCCAGCGCCCCTTTGAAGCGCGCCCGCCCGGCTAATGGGGGTTTTGATGCGACATTATGAAATATGACCTACCACAGTGGCCATGGGTCGTCACCCCGCACAGAGGTCATCGCCCGATGACCTTCCTTGCACGCCGCAGTAGTCACAAAATCAACTTTAAACACCGGCGACTTTGCAACGGCGTGTCTTTCTGCATGAACAGCATGCCATTCTCTCTTAATCGCCGAAATTATAGACTATCTGGTATTTCGAATTCGGCGTAAAACTCCGGCTAAAACTTGAACTTACAACGACTTCAAAAAAGAAAAAAAGAGATGAAAGGCGGAAAGCTACAGCAGGCGGAAAGTCTTGTTAAAAGTTGATTAAGTTAAGAATAGCACACAAGAAAAAATAACTTCACAGGCCACCCACGTGCGTTCTCAGATTCCATGAGAGAGTTTATGGTCTGTTTTGCTTACGCAACATCATCAGTTTTGTTGCATTTTGTGTACGCTGTCAGTTGTCGTTGTCAGTCACTTGATAGCAACGGTAATTACTTCAAAAATAAGACATTTTCTCTTCTGTTGCCACATCAAAGTGCAATAGAACACAGTCCACGGAATGTGACAATTTTGGCTTAAAATGCGCAAACTCGTTCGGCGGCCGGGTTCCGCCCGGACCTGCTGGGGGAGCTCAGAGCGCACCCCAGACCCCCTAGCTGGATTTACGGGGAGCGCTTCGCGGTAACCAATAGGGTGCGGTAGGAAGAACCGAAGGAAGGGAGGTGAGGGAAACGGGGAGGACAAAGGAAGGAAGAAAAGGCAAAAGGGGAAGGGAAGAAACGGGCGGAGGTTTGCCCCTTAATTAATCTGAAATGACGTCCCTGTCAATGACTGCGCAGTGCGCATACCTGGGTTGAAGACAAAAAGACATCGGGGTACCGCATCGTACGCTACAAAGCACATTTCGATATCTTGAACCGATTATGCGAGACTAACGAGTGCATGTGACAGACAGACGAACGGACACTTTCCCGCAGCAAAGGCCCGCTTCGCCACATTGCGCGGCCAAAAAGTGTCGTAGGCATATGTATGTATGTATATTTATTTTATTAGCCCATAAAACGAATGACATGTATAGCGAATGAGCCAGCAAGGCTCGGACAGTCTGTTTGTAATATATTACATGTACTAACGTTACCAAACACACATGAAACATGGTCAGTATACAGATGACATGCATGACGCGTCACTGTGTCGTTGTGCCGTGGCAGTGTATAGCTTTAAAGGTACATGTAGGTATAGAAAAAGTAGAGTCGCATAACTCAGCCGAATGTTGAGCGATTTTCTTGAAACTTTGTAGGATCATACGTAGGAAAGTCCCCGAAAGATGACACTTGTCAAAATTGGAACCGAAAGTAGAATTCCGCCACCAAAAGGCCCGTTTCGAATTTCGTTTTGGGGCATATCTCTACCCCCCAATCCAGATATTTTCACGAAATTTGGTAGGTAACTAGACAATGAGCTCCCCAAATGTGTGGAATTGTCTAAATACGATTCCTTCGAAAATCCAAATTTGGCGTACGGCGACCATGTATACCACACATACAACATACCGGCGGTCAATTTTAACGTAGTCAACTAGATCGCATTTCGTCACGCTGTAAGGAGTGACATCCTGTCACTACGATCGACATCCTCTTCTTAGTTCTTATATTAACCGAAACTCCTTCAATAGACTTAAATTACTTGCGTTTTCTGTCTAATTTTCCAAGCACACGCAAAACAGCGTTTGTTTACAGAATGACAACTTACGCTGTACGGCACCGTGCCATTTAGCCTCATTATTTTGTGCCGTATGCAGGCCATCTATACCAACAAATGACAAAGTACGAATAAAAACACAAATAAAATAATAAAAGGTGTGTGCGTGTGTGATCAACCACTAACCATCAGCCTTCATATATGCCTACAGTCATGTCAATCAACTGAAAATCATCTCCGTGGACGTCCGTCGTCGTGTTTCAGTTCCGTCAAAACATATAAGACGATGAAATCTGCACTGGTCTGCTGCTATCGGGACGGATGATGGTGGGTGAAGAGAGCCGGCAATCCCCGGTGGTTTACGCGTCTAGAATTAACAGTTAACAAGAGGCAGGTGCGAGCTGGTCACGCGACCGAAGCGACGCCGCCCTGGTGAATGTCGCCGCAACTACTAGGCCTACTGTATGGCGCCGCCTAACGGTGACGTATGGACCGACTTGAGGTCGCGCATGTGTCCTGCATCCATTCTGATTCGCGTCTCGATCCAGTCTGTAGACGAGCTGGGCGGATTTTCGCGATTGTCGGTATCGAATGCAGACCGAAATCGTTGTTAGCAAAGAGTTATATCTTTTATTCGATAATCGACGATGACGATAAGGCAAAAAGTTTACGACAGTTGGTGAAATTATTATTTATGAAAAGAAACTATCGAATATGGATGGACTGGATCAAAAGAAAAGGGCAATTAATTTAGTTCGATTGACCGTCGTGTTGGCGGCGTTCATCGGTGATGCAATAAACGATCTTGTGCAGAATCAAGACAAGCCACAATCTCTCAGCAGGCGTCAAGGCCCGTGGAGGACATTTAAGCATCTTTTCTTACTGCAACAACGACAACATCGTGTTAACCTTAACAGCCACAAATGTTTTTGTTGTTTCTGTTGTTGGAGATATACGTTGCGCATTCTGAGTGTTTTGATCATAATTTGATGCTTAACACTAGTACAGAAAACGAGCGCATTCCGATTGCATTTGACAAGTCGCAACAAGTCCGTAACTTTCCCACGGCCTACTCGCCATGTCGTGTCGTGTCCCGTGCATCAATGTAAGCTGGCCTTGAGTCACACAGTCGTGGCCACGTGATGAGATAAATTTGATGACGTCACAGACGAGCGGCCTGTCGCCGCAGCCGTCAACAAACACAACGCAAGATGGCGGACTGCTGCAGCGCTGCACACACGCGTCCAGCTGATGGATTGGAACGGCCTGCCTCAGCCTGTCTCCTAAGAACACACAAAGCAGGGGAGTCGGCGAGAAGGGAAAGGGGAACGGGGGGGGGGGAGCTGAGCGGTGCAGTGACAGGCCATCAGAGTGACTGATGGCTCTACTCTAGTACAACACTCAAACAGCGCGCCTAGCGACCGACCACCGACCAGTGCCGACCGTCCGTCAGTCCGTACTTCACTCTCAGTGACATTTTCGTTCTCGCCTGCTCGAGACTCCTACGTCAAACACAGTTCTACGTCATCCTGCCTTTTCCCCCTTCCTTCCCTTTTCCTTCCCTTCCAAGCAAGACACTTCCTTCACGCACAACCAGAATAAAGACTTTTATGAAATTATTTAAAACGAGTAATATTAATAATGTCAAATATCGTCAATAATGTTTTTCATTTGATATGCCAAGCGATTTGTGGCGAAAACGAGTGACTAACTTCCAGAGTAAATTTACAGCATTCTACTTGAGAGTGTAGTTAAGTTTTTCCTTTTTTTGTTTGCTTGTTTTGCGGTATATTATGTTTGCTGTATTTCATGCTACTGCTACCATGTTTGGTGAAATAAAGATACATAATAGGAATTCAGGGTTTCTAATTCAGAATCTGCTAGGGCCTATCAGTTGCGCGATGGGGTACACAGTAACGGACAAATTACAGCGGGTGTTGAACTCTGCTGCGCGCGTTATCACCGGCACTCAGAAGTTTGATCGCGGCCTGGGTCAGATACTGCACGATCAACTACACTGGCTCGACGTGCCTGGCCGGGTCCTCTTCAAGATTGCAGTGACAGTTCACCAGTGTCTGAACGGCCGCGCACCACCGTATCTGTCGGAGAACTGCATTCCGGTCTCCAGTGCTGACACGCGGCGGCATTTGCGTTCCGCCAACCGTCACCTACTTGTCGTACCGCGTTTCCGGTTCAACACTTACGGCCGTCGGGCGTTTTCAGCTGCTGGCCCGATGGCATGGAACTCACTACCGGATTTCATCCGGGATCCAACGATTAGCACAGACTGTTTTAGGCGTCTACTTAAAACGAACTTGTTCGCGCGTTACTAGTGCATCCAGCGCATTAGGGGTTCTCAACGTTTATGCACTATACAAATCTACGCACTCACTCACTCACAGTACAGTACAGCCTACAGTTCTACCATTAAAGCGAAGTCGCGACCAAGAAAAGCCTAAAATGGCGAAACCATACTTCCCGTCGCGAATCTGATCACAGCTGCAGATTCAGGATCGGGAATCCCGTTGCGTGCACAAAGAATAGCTAACCAATCACAATCCTGGAAAAAATATCAGTAGTGTTTTACAAGCTGGTTATAGCCCCCAAACTCAGTTCACTCCATGAACAACTGTTTACCCAAACCTCGAATGTATACCTACCCAAATATACAGAATTTGTGGTGGGTTACACACAAAGCTTTATTTCATCATATTTCACCGGACAGCATATAAAATAATAATGATAATAGCCTAATAATACAAATCAATATAATACAAAAACAGTGTCACGCGCTCCACGGTGCACGTTCAGTATCAGCTTAATTTCCACACAAAGCACGAACAACATTATCTATAGGAACAATATTTCTGCAAAAACTTTCTTTTTCTAACACACAGAATACTCATTACTCCAGTGCCTTCGACCAGTACTCTATTTTCCAGTTTTCGTATTATGAACCGTACGTTCTGCAATCTGCATACCAACACTTCAAAACAAACCTTACTGAACTATCAGCGACTGCATGTATTATCAGACTCCAGAATGAGTCCCAGGCGACAAACTGTAGGTCATTTCGGGGACGGATTTCACAGGCCAGATGACCCAACCAGCAGCGATCAGTGTCACTGTAACCGAAAGGGTCCCAGTGTTACCAAAGTAAAATCCAAACTGGTGAACCTGTAGGCCTCGAAGCTGCTAAGACGAGCAAGACTGACAAACGGACGGAATTGTGATGGCAATAGCGCGCGTCTAACGACCGCACTAAAAACAACAAACGCTACATAACACTGTAACAACCAGTTCTGATATTCCCTCTAACCTAAGACCAACATCACGGATCAGATAAGGCCCCGGAAGTCGACGGGGTGAAGGGCCACATACGAGTTTAGGGCCTACTTTGGCGCGATCGGAAAGGCAACAAAATGCAAAAAATATTCCGTCGACAGAAGATTTTTTTTGCTTGTCGACGACATGTAAATAACGGGGTAAATTTTTTCGCAATGACTGAAGAAGAGACGAAAACAAGACGACGGTCTGCAATTAATTTGGCGGCGACTATAATTGGCCGATTTGTCTCCATCTCCATCGCCTGCACGAAACGTCGCCGGGCGAATTACAGCAGCGTCGAACGCAGGCGCAAAACAACATACACCGTTGTCGAGATAGTGCCGTAATATGAGAACTGAGAAAATAAGCAACAGCAGCTATGGACGTGTCTTGATTCCTAACGATTCAATTAATATACACGGCTTGTGTGCACATGCCGTGATATATTGGCCTACACGGTGCGTTCATCGCTATAGAGACAGTTGCTGCAATCGTTTCAGACAGAATTAACGCACTTGCAAAATAACTGGTTTCAAATTCATATTACAACATGGATAAAATTCAGCTCAGCTCTAGATAATAAGAAGAATACGCCTAACCGCCTAAAATAATTTAAGGCTAGCACTAAGTGGTTTAAGCCAAGCTGCAACGAGTGCTTAATGCGGCCGCACGTGTGGCCAGTGACACACGGAAGTTCGACCGCGGTCTGACGACACTCCTGCACGATGAGCTCCATTGGCTGGACGTGCAGAGAGAGTCACCTATAAGCTGGGCGTCATGATGTACCGCTGTCTTCACGGTTTGGCACCTCGGTACCTCGCTGACCATCTCACTCCTGCCTCTGACGTCCCTTCACGGCTTCGTCTGCGTTCCGCGAACCGACATCAGCTTATTGTACCTCGCTGTCGACTCAATACATACGGCCGTCCGGCGTTTTCGATTGCCGGTCCGACGGTCTGGAATTCGTTGCCGCGCGAGCTGAGAGATCCAGCGTGCGGTTTTGACAGTTTTAAACAGTTTCTCAAGACAATCCTTTTTAGTCTCTACTAATG
>Ga0126335_1000316_pt1 | contig 22605 bp, 19 predicted proteins | sample OlaspJWI45metaG_FD_108409 | JGI IMG/M metagenome (GOLD analysis project Ga0126335, IMG submission 108409) | Marine gutless worms symbiont microbial communities from Oahu, Hawaii - Olavius sp. 1 OAHU.JWI-45 metaG | ecosystem: Host-associated > Annelida > Digestive system > Unclassified | place... | reverse complement strand
CGCCAGAAATTTAACTCGCTCTAACAGCGGTACGCGCGGGTCCTCCGCCATACACAGGACCCTCGAAGTAAACTCTAGCCAGGTCAGCTCACGATTAAGATAAAGTTCTGGCGAATCCAGATCAATTTCAGTTTCGTTCACGTCGGCCGGGGGCGATTGATTGGTATCACTATTACGACTGGATTGGTCCTGGTTAGTGCGCGATGACTTACGACGCGCCGTATTTTGGGCTTGCGCTGTCTGAGACGGACTGATTTGTTCTACAGGATCACCCATTTATTATGACTCCAGCCAATTAATGAATTTAAATCTTATCCCATAAACTATACATGTAAATGTTTTGAACATGTGAAACATGTCGTATAACATTAAAATATTCATAAATATTATTGATTCAGATCAAAAAAAAGCTACGAGCCACCCTAACAAACAGACAATAATGTTAACCTGAGAGGCTGGCCACTGAGGGGGATACTTTAAAGATGGAGGGATTGCTACAAAATCTGCTCATCTACTGGAGCAGTAGCCTGGACAGCGTCGTGGCGTATTTCGCATTTGACCAGGCACGCCTCAAAGAACCTGAAATGATTGCCCGCCTGATCTTGCTAGGTCTGTTACTGATAGGGTCAGCCTTTTTTTCAGGTTCTGAAACCGCCCTGTTCTCCCTTTCCCGCATGGATCTGGAGAAACTGCGGCGAGAAAATAACCGTCACTCTGAAACACTCCATGCCCTGCTTGACCAACCGAGACGGCTAATCATTTCTATCCTGACTGGCAATGAGCTGGTCAACATCGCCGCATCGATCAACATGGCCAGTATCATTATCAGTCTTTACGGTATTGATAAGGCACCAGTGGTCACAATTCTCATCATGGTGCCGCTGCTTTTATTATTCGGTGAAATTACCCCAAAGACGATCGCGATTTCCAATCCGGTACGAGTATCTACAAGCATGGTCGCATTGCCGATGAATCTATGGGTAAGGCTGATTACCCCACTTCGCTGGTTAATACGCGGAGTTGCGGACCGCATTACCACACTGATTGTTGGCGAAGAAAAAGCTGCAGAAAACATTCTTCATGTTGACGAGTTCAAATCCCTGGTTGAAGAAGTCGCTAAAGAAGGCAACCTGGATGCTACCGAGCGGGCGTTAATCTATAACCTGCTGGAGGCTGGTGATACAGAGATCGTTGAAATCATGACACCGCGCACACGTACTGCCTTATCAATGCCGATCTCGATGTACCAGAAATTATTGAATGTTTTATGGCATATCGCCATCCGCGTGTTCCCGTGTTCCGTACACACAAGGACAGAGTGGTGGGTTTTATCCACGCGGAGGATATATTGCGCCTGATCCTTGATGATGTCGACTTATCGACCCTCAAGCTGGAAGACATCATGCATCCTCCCGTAGTGGTACCACCGACTAAAAAAGTCGATGAGATGTTTGATTTTTTCCAGGACCACAATGCACGTGCGGCTGTGGTACTCAATGAGTTCGGAGGCGTCGAGGGGTTTGTCACCATGAAGGATGTTTTAACCTTAATCTTTGGACAGATTTCAGGCGAAATTACTGGGGGTGAGCATTACCAGGAACGTGACGAAAATATTTATGAAATCCCCGGAGACATGAAACTCAATGATTTCAACAACCTGACTAATTTCGGAATCGAAGATCCGCGGATGACGACAATTGGCGGTGTCGCATTTCGTCATCTGGACAGACTACCAAAAGAAGGGGACACGGTTGCAATGGAAGGTATCGTTATCACGGTACTCAATATGGATGGTCATCGGATCGCCAATGTTCGGGTGAGCCGCGGATCGGCTGCAGAAGAAGACAACACCAATATTCCAGAGGGAAACACTTCAGATATTTCTGACAACTCTACAGAAGATGCCAATCACATTGATAGCAGTGAAACGTCTGAGACAAACGTAGAACAGCTTGCGATCACGGATGACGATCACACCCCGGAGGATGATATTGGAGAAATAGCCACTCCAGACAATGGTAAGCACCCACCAGCTGTAGACGATCAGGCAGCTTCAACTTCCAGTCAGGATGACACGGTCAAGCAAGCTGAAGGAGGAAGAAAATAATGGAACTGTTATTTTTCTTGCTGATAATGTTGGTACTGCTTTTCCTTAAGGGTTTCTTTTCAGGATCAGAAATTGCCCTGGTTAACTCTGACAAACTCAAGCTTCACCATAAAGCCAACCAGGGCAATAAGGGAGCACAACTGGTTCTTAAACTATTTGAAACACCCGATGTCCTGTTGGGAACCACCCTCGTAGGCACCAATATTTTTACCATTGCATTAACCACTATTGGCACAATGCTGCTAATCCGCTATTTCGGTGCAAGCGGAGAATTCTATGCATTACTGATTTACTCACCACTATTTCTGATTCTTGGAGAAATCGTTCCTAAAAGTATCTATCAGCAAAAGTCAGATGTGCTTTCTCCGATCGTCATCTACCCGCTACGTTTCTTTTCGTGGGTTTTCTATCCCGTAGTTTTTATATTTTCCCGCGCAGCCCGGCTAGCCGCCCGCATCGTTGGCGGTGGTAAAACCGAACAGAACGTATTCATCACCAGGGAGCAGATTCGCACGCTGGTAGAAATGGCCGAGCGAGGATCCAATGTCGATGCCTTTGATCGGGGACGCATTAAGCGAGTCATCCGCTTTGCTGATACCACCGTTGGGGAAGCCATGATCCCGGTCGCTGAAATCACAGCGATCAGCGAGAAACAAAATGCCCGTGATGCAATCAACCTTGTACGCCGGCGTGGTTATAATCGCCTACCGGTATATCGTAAAAACATCAGTGATATCATTGGGATAGTCACATTAACAACCTGGGATCTGATGGATCGCGAACTTCCGGAGAAGTCTATATCAGATTTTACCCAGCCTGCACTCTATGCCTCGCCTTACCAGACAATTGATGAACTGTTGCCTATCTTGAGGAAACGCAAAGATCATATGGCCGTTGTAGTCGATGAATTTGGTTCTGCTGTTGGCATGATTACGATGGAAGATATTTTAGAAGAAGTTGTTGGTGAAATAGATGTTGGCTATGACTTCGAAGAGTACCTGCCCAGACGCAAAAGGATCTTCGAGATGCTCGATGAGGAAGTTTATCTCATGGATGCGCGACTGCCCATTTCTGAGGTTAACGAAGTGCTCTATACACAACTTCCGTCTATCGAAACACATACTATTGGCGGGCTTGTTGTTTCTCGTTTACGGCGTATTCCCAAAGAGGGTGATAGCATTATTGAAGCTGGCTATCGTTTTACGGTAGAGGAAGCAACAGAACGATCCATTGTCAGGTTACGCGTAGAACGTATTTAATTTAATAACAGTTTACTTATGGCATCCAATTTAGACAGATTATATTTGTTACCTTGCTTTGAACGATACGGGGCAACGATACCCTACCCCGTTGATAGCTGGACTTAACTGTGGGAGATATCTCAATGCGAATGCACAGTACGGCGGAATTAGGACGAAAGATTCCCAAAAAAGAATTTGAAGAACGTGAACTGATATTGAGACAGGAGCTGCTGGAAGTACAGCAGGATTTACTTAATGCGGGAGATTTTCCCGTCCTTGTCGTCATGGCCGGTGTAGATGGTGCGGGCAAGGGTACGACAGTCAATATTCTTAATGAATGGATGGATCCTCGCTGGCTGGTGACCAGTGCCTATGGCAAACCATCAGATGAAGAACGTCAGCGCCCGAACTACTGGCGATTCTGGCGTGATCTTCCGCCCAAGGGACGCATTGGGCTTTTCCTGAGTTCCTGGTATTCAAAACCAGTGCTCGAACACGTGTACAATAAGACTAATGCGAATGAATTTGGGCACTACCTGGATCGCATATTGGCCTTTGAGAAAGACCTGGCAGATGACGGCGCGATAATACTTAAGTTCTGGATGCACCTGAGCAGGGACGCACAGAAAAAGCGTCTCAAAAGCCTGGAAAAAGACCCTTTAACCAGTTGGCGGGTTACCGATGATGACTGGAAAAACTGGAAATCATACGACAACTTTATTGACGTAGGCGAACGAACCATCATGCGTACCAGTACAGGGGACGCGCCCTGGATGATTGTCGAAGGGATGGACTACCGCTACGCCAGCATCACAGTCGGTACGGCCATCAGAGACGCCATTCGCAGAAAGCTTGAGCGGAATAGATTAGCCAAAGAAGCCAAACAGAGGTTACAAGCAGCTCTCGCAGCAGCAGAGGAAGAAAGCAGTCTAGACAAAGTAACAGAAGAAACTGTGGATGCACCGGTAACTGTACTTAGCCAGTTGTGCATGCCAAAACCATTGTCCAAAACCAGCTATAAATCACAACTAAAAAAATACCAGGCTAAGCTGAATGAACTTCACCGCCGCGCACTCGCAAAGGGAACTTCTATCATTATGGTGTTCGAGGGCCCTGATGCTGCCGGTAAGGGAGGCGCAATCCGTCGGCTGACAGCGGCACTCGATGCACGCAACTATCGTGTACTACCCTTTGCAGCACCTTCAGACGAAGAAAAGGCGCATCATTATCTGTGGCGCTTCTGGCGTCATCTATCACGTGCAGGCCGCATGACGATTTTCGACCGCAGCTGGTACGGGCGGGTACTGGTTGAACGAGTCGAGGGTTTCGCATCGGAGGAAGAATGGCGACGAGCCTATGCTGAGATCAATGACTTCGAGGAACAAATCACCGAACATGGGACCGTTCTACTTAAATACTGGATACATATCACAGAAGATGAGCAGCTAGCCCGCTTCAAGGCACGTGAAGAAACACCGCATAAGCGATGGAAGCTGACAGATGAAGACTGGCGTAATCGTGAGAAGTGGCACGACTACTCGTTGGCCGTTAACGATATGGTACAGCACACTAGCACGAGATCTGCACCGTGGATCCTGGTTGAAGGCAATGACAAAAAGTTTGCCCGAATCAAGGTACTAAAGACCTTGTGCCAATCACTTGAAGACGCGCTTGGGAAAGAAGACTGATATTGCTTAATAGTTAACTTGATCCTTGAGTTACGACTACCCTGGCAATAGTGAGTTAACCACCAGGTAACTCGCTGTGTACAAGTTAAGTACTATCCCTTTTTGTTCTTCTTCTGCTCAGCAAGCATCATTTCCAGCGCTTGCAGTAAGTCTGTAGCAGAAAGAATGCCAACAAGTTCCTCTTCCTTATTCAGCACAGGTAGTGCGCCAAAACGGTGCTCAATCAAAACCTTTGTCACTTTATGTAATGATTCGTAGGTGTGAGCAACTATCAAGTTCGTGCTCATGAGATCTTTAACAGTCAACTCATCATCAAGATTATAGATGTGCGATAAATCTGGAGCTTCATCCACCCACTCTGGACGACGAAGATCGCGATCACTAATAATGCCAACAAGCTTATTATCATCATCCACTACAGGAAAATGACGAACATCATCCTCACGCATTCGAAAAAATGTATGGCGAATCCCATCATCAGGATGCGCTGTTAACACCTTTTGAGTCATGAAGTTGGTTACCCTCAATACGGCCATTTTATCTCCTTACTAATATGGATAATGATCATCCTTATCTATTCCTAGTTATAAATATATTTTGTACGCGCGCTAAATCACATAGAAGAAAAACAGCAGCGAAAAACTGGCAACTCTTTTTATGTACTTCTATACGCTGAGTTCATTGTACGGAAACGACCATTATATACTAATCTCATTAATGTCCGTCTTACTGGCAGAGTGACATTTATATTTCTCATATGCGTACCCCGAATAATTATCCAGAAAAGAGTATTGGGTTCCGCATTGAAAGTTATACAATATAAGTAGTGGTTTGTGTTTTAGGTTATTTTTAAGAGGATAAATTATGCCTACTTACGATTATCGCTGCGATGCCAACGGCAAGACCGTGGAAGTGCTTCACCGCATGAGCGATCAGGTTAATACCTGGGGCGAATTGTGCGAGAAAGCTGGTATTGAGCCCGGTGAGACAGCACTGGATGCTCCCGTACAGCGGCTGGCAACCGGCGGCAACGTCATCTCCAGCAACAGCATGGGTAGTGGCGTAGCCCCTGCTCCAGCCTGTAGCACTGGCAGTTGTTGTCCTGGTGGAATGTGCGGACTGGAATGATTATGTAGATTTACGGTCTAGGAGATGCGACACAATGGCCGCATTAATGCGTTGATTTAGTCATCTTCTTGCATACCATGTGGCCATCCAATAACAACGCGAATAATACGACGGCGTGATGCCTCTTCTACCTTAACTGCCAGACCATCAATAATGAAACTCTCTCCTGCCTCAGGAATATGTTTGACATGATCCAGTATCCAGTAATTTACCGTGTCAGTAGGCTTGCCCAAAATTTCAATATCAAAATACTCCGCCAGTGAGCGTAATTCCATCGTGCCTTCTACAGTGACCTCATTCTCTGACACCTTCTTGATCATCTGCGGATCTTTATCACTCTCATCATAGATCTCGCCAAATAATTCTTCGATCAGGTCTTCCAGTGTCACTATTCCCCGAATAACGCCAAACTCATCGACGACAACCGCCAATTGCTTTCTCCTTGTACGTAGCATGGTAAAAAGTTCATTTATTTTCTGATACTGGGGCACGAATTCCACATCATGGCTAATGTCACTCAACAGCGCTTCCATATCACCTTTGGCAACCATATCGAGCAAGTCACGCAGATGTAACACCCTGACGATATCATCCTGTTGCTCCTCATATATCGGTATACGCGAATACGACTTATTCATCACCACTGGAAGGGCCTCTGCTACAGAAAGCGAACCATCCAGTGAAAAAATCTGGTCATGTGGCGTCATGACATTACGTACTGTCAAATCACTAAAAGAGAAAACCCGCTCAATGAGCTCTCGTTCTTCATGATCAATGGTACCTTCATTCGCACCATGGCCGGCCATACTGATCAGCTCCAGTTCTGTCACTGTCGGATCAGTCGAGCTACCTGAAAAGCGATGAACCAGGTCAGTAAATTTCTGAAACATCCATACCAGGGGGAGAAGCAAGTGCATCAACCCAAGCAAAGGCCTGGCAATAAACAGTGAAATTCGTTCCGCATAACGCGTAGCCAGACTCTTGGGCGTAATCTCACCAAATATCAGGATTAATATGGTGAGCACACCAACAGCGAGACCCGGCCCAAAATGTCCAAACCAACGAGTGGCGACGACAGTCGCCAGGGATGCTGAGGCAATATTCACCAGGTTATTACCGATAAGAATAGTAATCAGCATGCGAGTGGGATCTTTCTTCAGGCGGAGAAGCGCCTGCGCGCCACTACGTCCTTCTTTAACAAGATCTTCCACGCGCCCCAGCGAAAGCGCAACCAGCGCTGTTTCAGAGTCAGAAAACACCCCGAAAAAAAACAGCAGGATTATCAGGTACAGAATATCGCTCATTTATATTGCTGCCATATTATTCTTAAAATACGAACCGCCCCTCAGCACGATATCAGTATACCAATGATCATGGGCTAGCGTCTCTCCAATGATTCTGAGCGAATATTTGCCTTTGGTAAGTACAGTCCCTGTAAAGATACCGTCAAATTTGTTAGATATTCTTCATTAGTCGCTAATCTGCAATAAACTAGTCTTGTCTCTGCATTAGTAATTGATTTTTACAGGTTTAGCGCCTTTACTTACGAAAACAAAAATATTGAGGATCAAAGACATGACCGATATTGAACAACTACTTGGAGATGAAGCCGAAGATTTACTGACCTACGAGGCCAGTGCAATCCCAAAGAGCACCCTGCACCTGCCAGGGCCTGATTTTATTGATCGCGTCATGATTAATAGTGATCGTTCACCCGCAGTATTACGTAACTGGCATGCCCTGGTAGGACAAGGCCGACTGGCAAATTCCGGCTATGTCTCGTTCCTGCCGGTCGATCAGGGTGTTGAACACTCAGCTGGCGCATCCTTTGCCCCTAATCCGGCCTTCTTTGATCCAGCCAATATTGTCGAACTGGCGATAGAGGCTGGCTGTAATGGGGTTGCGTCAACACTCGGGGTACTCAGTAGTGTAGCAAGAAAATATGCCCATAAAATTCCGTTCATCGTCAAGATAAACCATAACGAATTGCTGACCTACCCCAATCAGTTCGACCAGACGATTTTTGCCAGTGTCGACCAGGCGTTCGACATGGGCGCTGCAGCCGTCGGTGCCACGATCTACTATGGTTCGCCAGAAGCACGTCGACAGATTGAAGAAATTACTGACGCCTTTGCACATGCACATGAGCTGGGTATGGTCACCATCCTGTGGGCTTATTTACGAAACAATGCCTTTAATCATGATGGCACTGACTACCATGCCTCGGCAGATTTAAGTGGACAGGCCAATCACCTCGCAGCCACTATTGGTGCCGACATCGTCAAGCAGAAACAGGCAACTAACAACGGTGGCTATACTGCAATAAATTTTGGCAAGACCCATCCCAAGGTTTATGACGAATTAACAACTGACCACCCTATTGATTTGACCCGCTACCAGGTAGCCAATTGTTACATGGGGCGCGTTGGGCTGATTAATTCCGGCGGCGCTTCAGGCGAAAACGACCTGGCGCAGGCAGTGAGAACAGCCGTCATCAATAAACGTGCTGGCGGTATGGGATTGATTTCAGGTCGCAAGGCTTTCCAGAAACCCATGGCAGAAGGCATCGAATTGCTCAACGCCATTCAGGATGTATACCTTGATAACAATATTACGGTTGCATGACACAAATTTAACATTAATTTAACATTGCTAGATTACACTTCGAGTGCTTATATCAATCACCCGTTTTATATTGCATGATGACGATATAATTATTCGGATAATATTTTTGCATTAAGGAATCAAAAATGGCTAAAGAGAAGATCTCTAAGAAAAAGAAATCCACCACAGGCAAGAAAAAAACGGCCAAAAAAAAGGTTTCTAAAAAGAAAGCCACTACAAAGCAGGCTGTAAAAAAGAAGGCCACAAAGAAAACAGCGAAAAGCAAAAAAGCGAACACAGAAACACAACGAGCAGAAGTCAGTCCGGCTGAACGTGAACAAATGATCGCTGTTGCTGCCTATTACCGGTGGGAACAGTCGGGTTTTATTGCTGAACTTGAAATTGAACACTGGCTTCAGGCCGAACAAGATATCGAAGTATTATTGAAATAAAGCATCTATGTCACAGGATCCCGGCAGATTTATCTCAGACACACTGCTCTGCGAGTCCAGTGATCCAACCCTGTTATTACAACACCTGATACGACTACAGGCTGAATACAGCTATATTTCTGATCAGGCAATATCACTTTTAGCTTCTGAACTTGATATTCCACTGTCGGAAGTTCGATCTGTCATCGACTTTTACAGTTTTCTGCATTTCAAACCACGTGGCCATTATGACATTCTGTTCAGTGACAGTATTACCGACCACATGCTGGGCAGCCGGGAACTTTTTGATTATCTGTGTGGAAGGCTCGGTGTAACCGATGGCGAAACTCGTGAAGATGGCCGTGTCACTGTCGGCATGACTTCCTGCACCGGTATGTGTGAACAGGGACCTGCCCTGCTGGTAAATAGCCTGGCCATTAACCATCTCAATACTCCACGCATCGAACAAATCGCCAGGTTGATTGAAGATAACATTAACGTTACTGACTGGCCTGAAGAACTGTTCCATATTGAAGACAATATCAGGAAAAAAGACATACTGTTATCCAGCTTCGAATCCACTTCAGATACGTCCAGTATTCTTGGCAAGTTACTGTCATATCCAGCAGAAGATGTGCTCAACACATTACAGGATACCAAGCTGCGTGGTCGTGGCGGTGCCGGCTTCATGACAGCAATCAAATGGCGTTCCTGTGCTGAAACACCAGCCACACAACGAGTCGTTATCTGCAATGCAGATGAGGGTGAGCCCGGCACATTCAAGGACCGTGTACTGTTACAGTCTTATGCAGATAGCTTGATTGATGGTATGACACTATGTGCATCGGTTATCAATGCAACGCAGGGTTTTATCTACCTGCGTGGCGAATACCTTTACCTGCTTGATCACCTGGAGGGAATACTCCAGGAACGCCGTGAGCGTAACCTGCTGGGAACAAACATTAATGGCCAGGCTAGGTTTAACTTTGATATTCAGGTACACCTCGGTGCTGGTGCCTATATCTGCGGCGAAGAATCTGCACTTATAGAATCGCTGGAAGGCAAACGAGGTATCCCAAGAGTTCGCCCGCCGTTCCCAGTTAGTAGCGGCTATCTTGGCCTGCCGACTGTTGTTAATAATGTTGAAACGTTTATTGCCGCTGCAAAAATTATGCTTAATGATGCCGACTGGTTTTGTTCCCAGGGAACAAGTGATTCAACTGGCACCAAGCTGCTGAGTGTTTCCGGTGATTGCCAACACCCCGGCGTTTATGAGTATCCATTCGGTACAACAATACAGCAAATACTCTCTGACTGTGGTGCCGAAAACACCCAGGCAGTACAGGTTGGCGGGCCTGCCGGCCAAATGATTTCACCTGAGGAGTTTGACCGCAGTATTGCCTATGAAGATATCGCAACTGGCGGTTCTTTCATGATATTTAACGAACAACGTGACCTGCTTGAAGTCGTCTTCAACTTCGCTACCTTTTTTGTCCATGAGAGTTGCGGATTCTGTACACCCTGCCGTGTTGGTACATCATTGATCAAAAAACGGATGAAAAAGGTACTGAAACAAAACGCAACCGGTGATGACATAGAAACCATGCAGACAATTGGCACATTGATGCGTAATACCAGCCACTGCGGGTTAGGTGCAACAGCTGCTAACCCGATACTTGATCTGATTAACAAGTTCCCTGACGTTTATGAAGAGCGTCTGCGCTCCACATCATTTGAACCCGGCTTTAACCTGGATAAGGCATTAGAAGAAGCCCGACAACTTACCCACCGGGATGATCCTGGCGCCCATCTTAAAAATGGAGGTGTTTGATGCAGCACATCACCATTGACGGACAAAAAATTCCTTTTGAAAAAGGCCAGACGATCATGGATGCTGCCATGGCCGCGGGGGTATACATTCCCCACCTTTGTCGCAACCCTGAATACAAACCCCATGGTAGTTGTCGTTTATGTACCGTCAAGGTTAATAATCGTCATGTTGCCTCCTGTGTGACACCTGCAACCGATGGTGCTGTCATTGAAAACAACATAGAAGATATACAGAAAGAACGTCAAACGCTGCTGAAATTACTATTCGTTGAAGGCAATCATGTTTGTCCAGCCTGTGAAAAAAGTGGTGCATGCCAGCTTCAGGCGGTTGCCTATTACTGCGGCATGCTGGCGCCGGAGTTTACCCACTTTTATCCCAAACGAGACATCGATGCATCACATGCTGATTATATTATCGACTTTAATCGCTGCATCATGTGTGACCTGTGTGTACGTGCCAGTCATACCAAAGATGACAAGGATGTTTTTTCTATCAGCGGTAGAGGAATTAATGCCCATCTTGTTGTCAATTCACCGTCCGGCAAACTGGGTGATACCAATTTCAGCAAGGAAGACAAGGCAGCACATGTCTGCCCCGTCGGTGCCATCATGCCAAAACACAAGGGTTACGATGTACCGATCGGTGAACGCCTGTATGACCGTAAACCCGTGAGCATGGTCGGTGATGTCACCGATAACCTGAGCGATTGATATGACTGACAAAGTTAAAATTGCAACTGCATCCCTGGCTGGGTGTTTTGGCTGCCACATGTCATTCCTGGATATCGATGAAAAACTGATCGACCTGGTTGAACTAGTTGAATTTGATCGCATGCCACTCACCGACATCAAGGATGTTGGTGAATGTGATATCGGTATTATTGAAGGCGGTGTCAGCAATGCCGAGAATGTCGAGGTCCTTAGAGAGTTTAGAAAGAATTGCAAGATACTGGTATCAATGGGTGCCTGTGCTGTGAATGGTGGCATCCCTGCCATGCGCAATCATTATTCACTCACTGACATTCTTGAAGAGTCATATATTAACGGCATGGGTGTTGAAAATGCCCAGATACCAGATGACCCTGAATTACCCTTGTTATTAAACAAGGTTCACCCTATCCATGAAGTTGTTAAAGTCGATCACTTTCTACCCGGTTGCCCACCTTCGGCAGATGCAATCTGGACGTTCCTGAATGAGTTATTGGCGGGTGAAGATATAGAATTTACTTACCCTCAGATACGTTATGAATAAATCGGACGACGCAGATATCAAGGTACTGGAGACGGCTGATGACCCGAGTCGTCTGAAACGTACGGTCATTGAACCGCTAACGCGTGTTGAAGGACACGGTAAAGTTACCCTGTTGCTAGATGATGACAACCAGGTCAAACAGGCGCGCTTGCACATTGTTGAATTCCGGGGCTTTGAAAAATTTATTCAGGGCAGACCGTACTGGGAACTTCCAGTACTGGTACAACGACTCTGTGGTATCTGTCCGGTCAGTCACCACCTCGCCGCCGCCAAGGCAACTGACCAACTGGTTGGCGTTAACCAGTTAACACCACCGGCTGAAAAGATACGACGGCTCATGCACCTGGGACAGATTCTTCAGTCGCATGCGCTGCACTTCTTCCACCTGTCTTCGCCAGACCTGCTGTTTGGATATGACGATGAAGTCATGCACCGTAATATTGTCGGCGTACTGCAAGAGTATCCGGAAATCGCGAAACAGGGTGTCATGCTGAGAAAGTTCGGCCAGGAAGTCATTCGAATTACCTCGGGTAAACGTGTACATGGCACCGGTGCCATACCCGGTGGCGTTAACAAGTCAATCACCCGGGATGAACGCGATTATCTGCAGGCAGATATTCAGCAGATTATTGAATGGAGTCAGGGAGCATTGGAACTGGCTAAGAAGCTGTTCTATGAAGATATCGAACACAATTGGCAGTTTGCCATTATCCACACCAATATGATGGGGTTGTGCAGAGATGACGGCGCACTGGATTTATATCATGGTGGACTCAGGGCGCGTAAACCTGATGGCAGTATTATTTTCGATAATGTCGACTACCGGGCATACGGCGGTCTTATCCACGAGCAGGTTAAACCGTGGAGCTACATGAAGTTCCCCTTCATCATTTCAATGGGACAGGACGAAGGGACATACCGCGTTGGTCCCCTCGCCCGTATTAATAACTGCGATTTCATTGATACCCCGCTCGCAGAAGCCGCGCGAATAGAATTCAGGGCATTGGCTGATGAAGGGCTGGTTCAGTCTACACTGGCCTATCACTGGGCCAGGATGATCGAAACACTTTATTGTGCGGAAGGCATCCAGGTATTGTTAAACGATCCTGACTTGTTAAGTAACGACTTGCTCGCCAAAGGCGACATGCAACCAGAGGGAATTGGTGTAATAGAAGCGCCCAGAGGCACACTGTTTCACCATTACAAGATCAACGAAGAAGGCCTGGTCACAAGGGCCAATCTGATTGTCTCAACAACCAACAACAACAGGGCCATGAACCAGTCCATACGTCGCGTCGCACTGGACCACCTTAATGGAAACGAACTGACCGAGCCGCTACTGAACCATATTGAGGTAGCGATACGTGCCTATGATCCCTGTCTTTCCTGTGCAACGCACGCACTGGGAAAAATGCCACTTGAAGTTGAATTGATCAAAGCGGACGGTACAGTCGCCGACCGCCTGTTTAGAAATTAAAATGGTGATGTTGGTATCTGTTCGATTGGGGCTTGATCATTAGAGCCTTACGATTGCTATTCGAGCGCATTATATTTCCAACTGAAGTTACCTGAGTATAAATGGCCATAATGCTATAATGGCTAGGGTACCAGAGATGTAAACATCTGCTCGCACACCCTGGGGGCGAGAATTTCATGGAGGCTGGTACCAAAAAAACATATAAGGTATCGCATTGGTCGTGTGCTGGGCCAGGGTGGCTTTGGTATCACCTATGAGGCATTTGATACAAACCTCGAAAAACCAGTGGCCATCAAAGAGTACCTGCCCGTTGAATTTGCCGTACGCGAACAGGACACCACCGTACGTCCCTTTACCGAAGATCGTAAACAGATGTTTGAATGGGGTATGTCTCGTTTTCTCCAGGAGGCCCGCACACTAGCCAAGTTTCATCACCCGAACATCGTACTTGTACACAATGTGTTCGAACATAATGGAACTGCCTACATGGTGATGGCATATGAGCAGGGAGAAACACTTGGTCAGCTGTTCAAATTGGGACGTCTGGACAGTGAGAAAGATTTATTGCGCATGACCGACCCGCTGCTCGATGGTCTTGTACACGTACATGAGGCAGGTTTTATCCATCGAGATATTAAACCCGCTAATATTTATATTCGTCTGGATGGTTCACCGGTATTAATTGATTTCGGTTCATCTCGCTTCGCTATCGGTTCTGAGACCAAGACACTGACAAGCCTTGTTACACCGGGTTTTGCTCCCTTTGAACAGTACAATGCTGAGGCCGGAAAGCAAGGACCATGGACGGATATCTATGGCCTGGAGCTACCCTGTATACCGCCATCAACAGGGGGCGTGGTCCCGTGGACGCCATTATACGAGGTCATGCCCGTATCGAAGGCAAACCTGATCCCCTGGAACCAGCAGTAGAGATTGGCAAAGGACGGTACTCAGAGGCATTTCTTCGAGCCATTGATGCATCACTTGGTTTTTCCCCTGATGAAAGACCAAAGACATCGGCTGCATGGCGGGCGATGTTTCCAACATCCGAAGAACAACCCGAAGAATTAAAATCTGAAACCCGGCCTGAGGCAGAAATCCCAACAGTCATTCACGAAGCCAAGAAAGTCGTTGAAAAACCACGGAAAGGTGGTGTCACCAAATGGTTGGCAGTTAGTGTAGCCGTGTTCGCAATTGCGGGTGGAGTTTATTTTGCACAGACATGGCAACAATCAACAACATCCGAGCCAGAACAACAACAGTTCACCAGGGCCGAGCAACAACGGGAAGTACAAGAAGCTGTACGACTGGCTTTGGAAGCTGAAGCACAACGTAAACAGCAAGAGGACCAAGAGGCTCGCCTTGCCCGAGAAGCAGAGTTAAAGAAACAAGCGGAAGAGCAGAGGCGCCTGGCAACGCTGGCCGCCGAAGAGCGTGCACGACTGGAACAGGAACGCAAACGATTGGCAGCAGAGCAAACGATACATCAACAGCAACAAAGGATTGACGAACTACTCTCCAGGGCCGACAAGGCACTGGCAGCATCACGATTGACCAGCCCAGCTGGTGATAACGCCATGGAATATCTACAGGCCGTTCTAAAACTTGATGCCGACAATCTGCAGGCCAAACGGGGAATCGGGCGAGTAGTCAGTCATTATCTAAAACTTGCTGAAAACGCCGGGAAGCAAAGTAAATGGAGCAATGCCAATGTTTATATCAATAAGGCTGATGCCATCGAGCCCGGCGCTGATGCAATCTTAATCGCGAGGGAAAAACTGGCCCAACAACAAGCTGATGCTGAGAAAATGAAGAAACAACAGGCTGAGCTGGAACACAAGCGCATTGATGAGAAGAAAAAGCAGATTGAAGATGCTAAACGTCTGGCAGAAAAGGACTCTGCCTTTAAAGGTGTTTTACCGATTGCATTAATTACCTACGGAGAAACAAAAAAAAGACCAGTCGAATTTATCTCAGAAAAACTCAAGTTTGTTTTCAATAAATCACTTCAACAAATGACAATCGATGATGCAATTAAAATACAGGTCTCTGAAGTTGAGGTGAGTTTTTTCTCTGACAATTCACATCGGGATAAAGGAATAGCCTTATGCAGAAGTAATCCAGTGTCTATGATATTTGGTATCTATTTTGATCACTGGATGGGCGGGAGGACTGGCGATCTGGTAGTCGCTAGTTTTGATTGCACAACAAAACAATACACAAAAAAGTCATACCCAGTAGAATTTGATACGTCTATTTCCAAATGGGGACCAAGCTGGAAAAGAGCGATGATCTCATTTGTTCGTGATACAGACATTTTCAATAAGACCAGAAAGTCATACAAAGGAAATAAACTTTAAATATAATTCAAAATATTAAAGCTTGATTTCCACATTTAACAGGCCATACCTGGCAAGAAATTGTCCTTAACCGGACAGCACTTATATATTTTTGATGAATAGAGTACTGATATTTAGTTACGGCAACCCCTCGCGAGGTGATGATGCCATAGGACCCTACGTGCATGAGTATCTGCTCGCTCACCCGATTACAGGAATTGAGGTACAGACAGACTTCCAGCTACAAATCGAACATAGCGAAGATCTACTTGGCAGAGATGCCGTCATCTTTGTGGATGCCTCAATGGCCTGTGAATCTCCCTACGAGTTTTATCCCATACAACCTGAACAGGATGTTAGCTACACGACCCACGCCATGAGTCCACAAGCCATCCTGTCGGTTTTTACTCAAGCAAATCATCAACAACCACCCACTGCCTATATGCTGTCGGTCAGGGGCTACCAGTTTGACCTGGGGCAACCGCTATCCAGTAAGGCACAAAGCAATGCATCACAGGCTATTGATTATTTGATAGATATCACCAATCGCCCAGCAAACGAATGGTTAACTCACCATTAATTAAACGATAAAATGCCCACAAATTAAAATCGAATCACGAGAGTATACGAATGCCAAAAACAAGCTGTTTTAAAGCCTACGATATCCGGGGGCGAATACCAGACGAATTAAATGCAGACCTGGCACGCAGGATTAGTTACGCCTACGCACAGGTCATTAAGCCAAAGCGTGTCGTAGTAGGCCGCGATATTCGCCTAACCAGCAATGAGATAGCCGATGCCGTAATGGAGGGCCTGCAACAGGCAGGTGTTGATGTATTTGATATCGGCCTGTGTGGCACAGAAAACGTTTATTTCGCAACATTTAGTCAAGGCATGGATGGTGGAATAATGGTGACCGCCAGCCATAACCCCATCGACTATAACGGTTTAAAGCTCGTGCGCGAGGATGCAAAACCCATTGGTGCTGAAACTGGACTCAAAGATATACAGAAACTGGTTGAATCAGACGATTTAAGCATCCCGGAGGGCTTAACCGGTAAGCGTGAACAGCTGGATACCTGGGATGACTATATCAAGCACCTGTTGTCCTATATCGATGTATCAAAGGTCAAACCACTAAAGGTTGTTATAAATCCTGGTAATGGTGGCGCCAGTCTGGTTATCGATCGTATTGAAAGCCTATTGCCCATTGAATTTATCAAGATGGATTATGAAGTTGATGGCAGCTTTCCTAATGGCATCCCCAACCCCCTGTTGCCCGAGAACCAGTCAAAGACTTCAGAACGGGTCATTCAGGAAAAAGCTGATTTAGGTATCGCATGGGATGGTGACTATGACCGCTGCTTTATGTTTGATGAGAATGGGCAATTCGTTAATGGCTATTACCTGGTCGGATTAATTACCAAGGAATTACTCAAGCAGACACCAGGGTCTGCAATCGTGTACGACCCTCGCCTGATATGGAACACCATTGATGTCGTCAATGAAGCCGGTGGTGCACCGATCATCAGCAAGACGGGCCATTCCTATATCAAAAAAGTCATGCGCGATAACGATGCAATCTATGGCGGAGAAATCAGCGGTCATCATTACTTCAAGGACTTTTCCTATTGCGATAGCGGCATGGTTCCATGGTTGCTAGTCTGCTCCTTATTAAGCAGTGCAGACTCACAGATATCAGCATTAATAACGGACTTTCAACAACGATACCCTGCCAGTGACGAAATTAATCGACGAGTTGACGACCCAAAAGCAATTATTGCAAAGATGGAAGAACAATATGCTGAACAGGCTGAAGGTATTGATCATATTGACGGCCTGAGCGTGGATTTAGGAACATGGCGATTTAACCTGAGAATGTCTAATACAGAACCATTACTGAGATTAAACGTTGAAACTCGTGGAACAGAAAAATCATTGGATGATGCAATAGAAGAAGTGCTCGAAATCTACAATTAATAAAGGATTAGCGGTTCAGGCTAGATCTGACAGGTAATGACCTATTCGTACGGTATCCACCCTTTAGATAGATAAAACCGTTGGTGTAAAAATAATAACTGCCAGACCTTAACCACAAAACATCTTGACTTCACTGGAAGAGCTGGTGTTTTTTTATAAATTTCATTAGTTTGCTGTCTATTGCTGATGGCAGGGAGGAGCTTTTTTCGACTATTTCTTCCTGATTTTGACAATTATAAAAGGATATTGTTATTTCACCATCTTCCCCGTCTATAATACTTAAGAGTATTTGGTTTGCATTATATTTAGTGCATAACGCACGATAACCTTCATGTCGCGTTTCTTTGATATACCAACCAAGGCTTACCCATTCTGAATGTAATATAGAATACTTATCCTTTGGTATAACTGGATCCAGCGAATTAACTAGATTATTACGTACGTCTTCTCCAGCCAGACCGCTTGCGCCGTACCCAACACTTCTCCCGCTAGCCAATATGATTAAGCCAACAGTTTTTTGTTCCACACCAGACTTTTTAACAACACCTTTGTATGTCTTCCTTGTATTATTAAAAACATCAGTATCACGAATAAATTGTATTATGGAATCTCTCCAGCTGTAATCCCATGAGTTGTCTACATAATCATAGAATACCCCGAATGTTCTTTTACTGTATTGTCCTGACGTGCAGTCATAGCTGGTCACTACTAAACTAGCCTCAGGAGCCGCGAATACCTGATAATGTTGCATCCCGAATATCATTGATACAGAAGTATTCTTGCACATGCTTTTACTAATTTTTATGGCTGAGTTTCCCTTAAAATAATCATTATCAATTACAAATGATTGAAGTTTAATTTCATCGGCGATAGCCATATTGTTCAGCGTCCTCATAAAATTATCTTTAAGTTTTCTTGACAACCGCTCCGCTGATGCTCCACTACTCTCTCCATAAACAATCAGAGCAATAGGCGGTTGCTCATCATAAATATCTTTTGTTATCTCGACAGATAGATGTTTGCGAGTCTCCTTCTGCGATTCCTCACGCTGCATGATTTCTTCGACACCACGTAGAGCCGCCTGATTACTTGGATCAAGCTCCAGAACAAGGCGGTAGCGGCCTAGAGCATTTTGGCCGGGTGGGATAGTGAATCTTCCAGAAGTAATATCTTTTTCTGCTTCGTAAAGTAATCTCTCTATTTCTTGCTTCTTCTTGGTTTGAGCTAACTGCTCAGCAGCATTTTCTTTTTGTAACTTTTCCAGCCTTAGTCTTTCTGCTTCTACGTAATCCAATCTTTTATCTTGTACAGATTGTTCCACGACACTTATAGACTCACTCGCAGGATCAATTTCTTTAGCAATTTCCAAGTAAGCCTCTGCTTTGTCAAACAAGTTGTTCTTCAGAGCCTTTTCTGCCAATGAAATATAACTCTCCACTATGTCTTTAATTCCCTGTCTGGCATCTGAATTATTTGGGTCAATCTGCAACGTTTCCCGAAAATATTCCAGCGCGTTATTACCAACTGGCTTGGTCAGTCTTCGTGCAGAAATTGCCGATTTGCCCTTTGCAAGCAATAGGTTGATTTGTCGATCTCTTTTTTCTATTTCTTGTTTTTTTCTTTCCTCTTCACGCTTAAGCTGATCGATTTGTTCTTGTTCTTCTCGCTGTATTTTGACCTTGGCCTCTTGAGCTAATTGAGCCTGTTCTTCTTTTTTACGCTGAGCTTCAGCCTGTTGTTCCCTCTCTCGCTTGAGCCGATCGATGCGTTCTTGTTCTTCTTGCTGTTTTTTAGCCTTGGCCTCTTGAGCTAGTCGAGCCTGTTCCTCCTGTTGTCTATGCAGAGCTTCTGCTTCAAACGCAAGTTGTTCTGCCTCTTGTTTTTCTTGCTGTCGTTGTACATCAATGGTTTGTAGTTGGTCTGGAACTGGTGATTTTGTTGGCTGCCTGGTCTCAATAAAATAAACGCCGCTCGCGATTACAGTCACAACAAGGGAAATCATCAACCATTTTACAAGCCTATATCTCGACCCTTTGGATATTTGTGCTTTCTTGTGTACAAACGTTGTGATGTCTTCCTGAGATTGGGGCTTTATTTCTGGTGTTGGCGGTCGCTTATCAAGAGATGGAAATAACAGCCTCCATTCGGTCACCGTTTGTGGGCGCTCCATTGGCGTAAAGCCAAGAGCAGCATCAATAGCTTGAAGGAACTCAGAGGTGTATTTCCCTTTACCTAATTCTACTGCTGGCCCCATAGAATCCGGCTTTCCTTCGATGCGTGCATTACCACGCAAAATTGCATCCAGTGGGCTGCGTCCTCGGTTGATGCCTGCATACAATGTTGCCCCAAGACTATAGATGTCCGTCCATGGCCCCTGTTTACCTGATTCAGTATGATATTGTTCATAAGGGGCAAAACCTGGAGTTATAAGACTTGTTAATGTCTTGGTTTCTCCTCCTATTGCAAACCTGGCTGAGCCAAAATCTATCAATACTGGTGACCCATCTAGACGCACGTAGATATTGGCTGGCTTGATGTCCCTGTGGATGAAACCGGCCTGATGCATATGCTCAAGCCCATCTAGGAGTGGAAAAGTGATGCGTAACAGATCAGATTCACTTTCTAACCGCCCGAACTTGAAGAGCTGATCCAGCGCTTCCCCCTGCTCGAATTCCATCACCATATAGGCGGTACCATTTTCCTCAAGTACGTTGTATACGCGAACAATATTCTGGTGGTGAAACTTGGCCAGGGTGCGAGCCTCTTGGAGGAAGCGCTCCAGGCCCCACTCAAACATCTTTTTCCGGTCTTCCGTAAAAGGACGTACAGTTGAATCCTGCTCCCTTACAGCAAATTCCTTGGGCAGGTACTCTTTAATGGCTACAGATGTCTCAAGGTTGGTATCGAATGCCTCATAAGTGATACCAAAACCGCCCTGACCTAATACTCGACCAATACGATACCAGAGCAGTCGGTAGCCTTCGGGTAACGCATTACCATGTGATTTTAGGCTCATGTGGGGCCTTATTGTGTTTTCCTTATAAGTAAAATCCTAGCACACAAAGGGAGGGCAGCTTTTGACCCATAACAGAAGAAGAGAACGGCACTAAAAGTGACAATCTGGCAGATTATTGCAACCCTTTTTTATGACCGCTTTACCGGCAATCACGCCGGTTGATTACAATCCTCCAGCGGCTTGTTAGTGGCAGTTTCAGCCATAGAAAACTAGTTTGTGAATATCCCCTCTTGCTTTTATTAGCCAACACTCAATAGCTAAATCCTCCCCCTAAAATCCTGTCTCTTATGGGGATGCTGGTTTCACACACTTGATTAAACCTCATTAAGGGGGTGGAGTTTCCCGCCGCCTGCACCAATATACCCAAATTAATCAATAAGTTACAAAGTACCGTGACCAAAAAGTGACCACGTTTTGACACCATTTGGTCACTATTTTTTGGCTTGAAATCCACCCATCTTGATGGATGCTGATGGGTTCTGGTATACCTAATTTATCAGGGGTTTTTGTAGTCTATAATTAAAAACATGACAAAAATATTAGACATAACTGAAAAAAGATTTGGCCGTTTAATAGCAAAATACCGATTACCTAATATTAATCCTTCTAAGTGGTTTTGTCGGCGTGATTGCGGCAATGAAAAAACCATTGCGTTATCGAATTTAACATCAGGTAGGCAGCAATCATGCGGTTGTTTGCATATTGAAAAACACATCAAACACGGTATGCATGGTACGCCAACCTACTCTGTGTGGCGTGGAATGATCCAACGATGCACCAACCCAAAAGCAAATACTTATGAAAGATATGGCGGTAGAGATATTAAAGTTTGTGATAGGTGGTTAGTTTTTAGTAATTTTTTATTTGACATGGGTAAGCGGCCTAATGGCATGACCATTGAAAGGATAGACAATGATGGGCCTTATTCACCTGAGAATTGCAAATGGGCATCAATGTCTGAGCAACATGAAAACATGCATAATGTGAAATAATACACATAGAGGAACAACCCCAGCAGGGTTGCCGCCATTAAACTTATTTGTAAACGTATTTACCTTATAAAATTCGTAGTTCATTGTTTATTCGTAGCATTTAACTTGTCGTTAACACGCGATAGTTTCTCGTTATTATCGGCCTATATCCAGACATTCTTTCTCGGTATTACAGTAATAAGGCACAAACCAAGTACTAATAGCCGTAATCCTTAATAGCTCAGTCTTGAACTTGAAGAACTTTTTGATGACCGCTTTACCGGCACTACGGCCGTACAACTTCGAATTTCATCATCTGGCCTGAATTAGTACATAGCGGCAGTTCGAGAAAATAGGCCCGATGGCAATTCTCTGCGCTAAACGGACATTATTTTTATGGTGACCACATGGCAGGAACTAGCCATTAATTGCCGAAATTGTGTGTAGTGAGTATTGTCAAAAGTGCGCAGTGAATTGACATATTTGTATGCTCATTTAGTTCTAAATATATTTTTAACTAACTCACCCATTTTAAATGTGT
>Ga0126335_1000315_pt1 | contig 22620 bp, 16 predicted proteins | sample OlaspJWI45metaG_FD_108409 | JGI IMG/M metagenome (GOLD analysis project Ga0126335, IMG submission 108409) | Marine gutless worms symbiont microbial communities from Oahu, Hawaii - Olavius sp. 1 OAHU.JWI-45 metaG | ecosystem: Host-associated > Annelida > Digestive system > Unclassified | place... | reverse complement strand
AATTGATGACCGCTTCTGCAGGATCTGTTGTATAACATAGATGTAATAAGTATTCAGAATAAAATAAATTTTGAACATAGTTTTGTTTCAAAATTAATAGTTTGCAAATAGCAACCAGTATTGTTTGGCCTGCAGGCTTAGTATATGCTGTGCAATTTTTTCAAATGTAATTTCAAGTTCTTTTTTAAATAAGTGCAGTGCCATTTAAGAAACATATGTCTCACATTTTTGGCACAGCTGTTTTACATATCCGAAAAATTTGTTATTTTTCTCACTTTTGTTACAGCTATGTTGACCACTGGCAACATTGTGGCTCTGCAGCACTTGCTAACTTATACTATGCAGTACTAAACATTGTTTTATGCAAATATGGTATATATATAGATATTAACTGAATTTTAATCGCTTTCATAATTTTGTACATAATCTAACACTTGTAGTTAGTTTTAATGATGTTTTATGCATTATAGTTCTATCATTTTGTATGTAGAGATTGATTTGTAAAGTATTTGCATCAGCAGAATGATGTGTGAATGTTTTGGATATGTTGAGAATGGCCCTGATTAAACCAGGCACCCTTAACCTCCGTAGCCTCATCTGATTACTGATATCAGACTGGAGTAAAAGAGGGAACATTCACACAGTTGCTCTAGTGAACTATAATATGTGCAACACTCTTGTTGCACAACGTTCTTGGCAGCTTATAGGCCCAGCAGATCGGAATCGTACACTTTGGCGACGCTGTCTTGGTGACGCCGTTTTGGCGACGGGACATCTTGGCGACGGCAAGACAGCAAACCACCACTGAGCTGTTTAGCCTAAGGGTTAGGGTTAGGGTCAGTGTCAAGTAAAGTGTCCCGTCGCCAAGATGTGTCTCGCCAAAACGGCATCGCCAAGACGGCGTCGCCAGGATGTCCTAGATCGCCAGCAGATTTGGTTTTTGTCACACTGGTACCCTTACGCTGTTATTAGAGGCAGTTGCCTCCAGTTCATATTTTAACGCGGTGGAGTGGTTCTGGTGGGATTGAAGCCTATCTTGGCGGCTAACTGGCTTCCTTCAGTACTTTGACACTGTTGGTTGGGTCATGTGATCTGTAAAAATCGTCCTTAGAATGGCCTATACAGTTTTCAGTGAGACAGTAAGCTTCTACACACTCACTCGCACATGTAGATAAGTTGTCCCAAGTTTTGGATTTGAATATCAGTCACTAGGATTGGTGTTGCATTGTTGCTGTATTGTCGTGTGTGAAGCCAAATTATGATAGCATTAGTCGCCATTTTATATTCCAGTACAGGAAATGATTTTGTAGTACCTGCTGGCAATGCTTGGTTGCATAATCCAGATACGTGTGGCTGCTGTCAGTTACATGCAGAACTAGATGGTGTGTAGTCTTTTTATATACAGCCATCGTATACTGGAGCAGTGTTAATTTCATCGTAACTGTTTTCTGGTTATCTGTAATAAGAACTGAATCCAGGTAGGTTATATTGTTTCTATTTTCAGTGTCATTTCTGCATTGCCGTACCATCTATAATGCAGTTATAAGCAGTCATTTGATTGGCAGTACATGTGTTGGTCTATGCTTTGCACATACTTAGGACTAAGTTGCAAATTATTACGAAATATTATAGGATCATCTGTATTGTAAGCTATTGCTCAACTGATGTTATAAGACTTGGTTATCAGCATATCTTTGTCACTGAATTTGAAGACAATGTCTTATTATCTTATTGTTGCCTTCATCATCTATGTCATTCATAGTTGTCATTTCTTGCTGTGAGTGTCTGTAGCATGCTTGCTTGCTGTCTCGGCCTTAAAAGGTAGCTGCAGTGTGCCTGGTGGTAAAAGCTTCCAGAATCATTTTTAACAGCAATTTTTTGACAATGGCAAGTCCCATAGTACCAACATATGTGTTTTCTGATACAGAATCAAATCACTATTTTCTGCCTGTCGTGTTTTATACTTCGTATGCAACTGTACATTAAGACGATGTTGCCTGTTTAGCAAGTTTATTAGTCGTTATTTGTTAATGTGAGACTTGTGTGAAAGTGACCTTACTGTTATGTTTGAATTTTAATGTTGAGTAGATGTTTTCCATCAAGATGCAGTTACCATTTGCTAGGAGTTGTAGACTGTAGATAATAATTGATACATATAGCAACATTGGCATATCTGCTCCTATGTTGTTAGTCTTCATGAAGTTTCAGGTGATGAGGTTTTGTGGGATATACTTACTGGCAGCCTGTTAGAACTACGTTTTTTGCCTAATTGTGGCCAGCAAGTGCACAGTGATTAACACTGTGGAGTTGCATAATAGGCAGGAATAAGTGAGATTAATGTGAATTTTCTATGTAATTGCAGGTCATCTGTGTGCAGTTTTTGCATGTTTCCAGCACAGCAATAGAATGTGCAAGCCCACCTGTGTTGTGCCGTGCGCACAAAGTTCAATATTGTCGTCTGTTGTGACGTTTGTTTTGTCAGTTGCTTGCATGTTTTTGTTCATAAGTACCTTAGTCTGTTATTTGTGATAGTATTATTATCAGACTGGGAATGAACACAAGTCTGTGTTATCTATTTGTTGACCACATGAGATTAAAGCATTTTATGGCCTTTCTGTGATTGGCGTAACTAAGATTGTAATTTGAGTATGAAAAAGGTGGACCTGGATGGAGCAGCATTTCATTACAATGGGTGACTTTATCTTTCACTACAACCTAGATTCTAAACTATAGTTTTAAACCTTAGCTTAATCTGGACATGAAAATTTGGTTTAATTTAAGTTCAAAACCAAGTTTGAAACCGAGTTTTGGACTGACCAACATATTAAAAAATGCAGCCGATTCGTTTTGTATTTGTTTGTAAATAGTAGTTTTATACTGGCAAATAAACCAAGAAGTGACAGATTAAAGAATGAGATGTGTGCTAAATTTGGCACGCGGCAATTAGCTTGAGTGCCCGCAGCTATGGCAACACTCGTAAACAAAAACATTCTCCATATTTACGTCATCTGGTTTCAGCGAAAGTTAAATTGGTTTCAGTTTAAAGCCGAAGTTAAAAACTAGGCTTTTAGTGAAATTGCCTATCTGAATGCATTGAGCAAGTTTGGTTTAAACCTGGATTGTTCAGATTGACTTCGGTTTAAAACCGAAGTTTCCTCTTAACTTTTGTTTGAAACTGAGTTAGTGAGAGTTCAGTTTCAAACCGAGTTTGAAATTGAACTTCAGCGTCACTTTGCTTTTTATGCTAATTAGGTTTTAGACCTAAATTTGGTTTAAAACTCTAGTTTAAAACTTAAATTTTTCACCTAATGTATTTTAGTTAGTAAAAGAGCAAAGATGTTGCAAGTTAGTTATCCTGGCTATTGGGCATGTACGTTGAAAGTACATTAAAATACATGCATTAAAAACCTGTATGAATTCACTGAATACTAATTATGGCCAATTTAGTGGCAGTCAGTCCGCTATTTAATGGTTGTTGTTAATGGTTGATTAACTTGGTATTATGCTGTGATCCATTGAAGGTGATTACAGTCAGCTGATCAGATCTGTTGTGAACACTTGTGTTATTTGGCAACATTATTGGCAGTGATCTAGCAAACTGTAGTTATGCATGTATACTGTACTATTAAGTGCTCAATCAAGTACATGACACACTACAGCTGTTACTAGTTTGTTGGAAATAGAACTGATGTGTAATGTTTATGCTCTGTTGCCGAGATGGCACCAGAGGCATTGTTTTACTTGTGTGCATGATACTGCAGCACAAATGGAAATAACACCAAGTTATTTCACTGGGTGCATGTGGCAAGAGGCAGTTACATTATTTAAATGTATGCAAGTTGTTGCTGTTTCTGTTTTAGGCAGTATTTCATCTGCAGTTTGCAGATACAGACCATTTTTGTGAGTTGCTTAGTAACAGAGTAGCAAGAAATAATCCTAGAGCACCTTATACTCAGCCAACGAGGCATTTTGGCGTTCAGTTTTCTTTCCTGCAGACAGTTATTTATTTGCTGTCATTGCTCAGTATGTTAGAAGTTTCGATTTTGCTGTGGTAGTGAAATCCAGTAATGAAGTACACTTTTGTAGAAGCTTAGGCATTTTCTGTCTATATATTTGATCACTGTGTTAGGTTGTAATTATGTGTACTGAGTACGGTACTTGCATGTTTACTCTTCTGTGATATTTCTGATATAGCACAGACAAAAAATCATATAACTGTATGTTTAAGTTTATGTAATAATCAACACTGTGCACTGCAGTCATATTCCACTGCAGTTGTGTTTTTACAGTCTTCTTTGTGTGACTGCAGATCTGTAGTGTTTGGCAGTATGAAAACAAAGCCACAGACTTCACCAAGATATATCAGCCAGTCTTCGAGAAGTCCCTGCAGTAAAATTTGGCATTAACTGTCCAGTTTTGTTTATAACTGAAGTGCTCACTACTGCCGAGACAGTGCGACAGTCGTCAACCGTATGGTTGACGCGCGCCCTTGTAATGTCTTTGTCATGTTACGGCGCGTTAGAAATAGTCGGACTATTATTATTATTATTAAGAGATTTCGTTTTATGTAAGATGGGTTCAGTGGAAGTTGTTTCCGTGTTAATGTTTATTTGTTATGGTGTGTTATGTTGTCATTTGATGTGTTTAGCAGGTACAATCCAGTGTTGCCTTCGACAACATATTGTGCCTTCTAGATAGTTATTTGTACTAGCGCGACTTTCAGTGTAAGACTGAAACAGTGCTAATCTCTCTCATGACGACCTCGTAATGTAGTGTTGGTTGCTTCAGTGCAGTGTGAATAGTCACTGGACTTGTTACTACACATTGACAGCTGATGTCTCTTGTATATGTTTTCTCGTCTCTTCATTGCATGCATGGAATATATGTTGTGTTTGTGACTAACTTGTTGCTGTGAAAGTGCAGAGATTATGACATAATTGTTGTATACAACATATACAGTGTGTCCGAGAATAATTTAAACCAGTGTATACATTTTTTAACTCCAGCAAAAAACGTCGGATTTTAACTAAATTTTAAACAATGTTAACATCTAATTGCAGACAAATCACCAAATTTCAGTAAATCTGTCAGTTCTGTAAAAGTTCAGCGACTGTTGTTGTGGTCTTCAAATAAATGTTAAGCCAGTAGTGAAGTGCTATGTTCTGTAATTATGTGGCCTTGTAGTTTTAATTAATAAATTTATGTTAATATTGGAATGATGCTGATGCTTGTTGTATGTTTTTAACGTTATTTTATAGTTACATAGCCTTGTAGCATGCCTGCATTTTTTAATTTTGTACTCCGGTTTGACTGAGAAACTTAGTGTTGTTTTGATAGACATATCGTGCATTACAGCAAAGCCTGTGTACAAACAGTTGTTCCTAACTGCACTTTCACGAGATGCTGCATTGCAAGCACTCTTCTAAATGCCCTTTGCACTTACAGCAAGGAGCTAGCATTAAATGCACTCGCTAAGAGCAAACTTCCATTTAGCATCAGGTTAGCTTCTTTCAGTACCTGGACCTTAAGCTTTCATTTTAGATTACATCCTGTTCAGACGTAGATTGTAAGCCCTACGATTTATGCAACTATAATAGTCTTAATGCCACCAACATGGATTTCAGCTTACACAAATTTGCACATTAACAAGCAATTGGTACAGAAAACCAGCTGCCAAATAACATGCTGTTGCATTTTATTTGTATTTTAAGTTTTTGAAACTAAGGTCACGTGGTAAATGTGCAAAGAAATTATTCAGATGTTGCGTGAGTAAACCAGATGCTAAGGCCATTGGTACACTGCATCCTATTAGTCACACTGCATCAGCCATTATCCTGCAATGTTTGTCATATATAATTATTTTAAATTTCAGCAAAATAGTCCAACTGGCCACTGACAAGTGATTAGCACGTAAGCCAATTAACTGAGTTACCATACAACACTCTGTGGTGGCATCTAGAATTTAAGCAAAACTAGATTACTACGCTTGCTTCTGTATAATGCACCACGAGCCACTTTTATTTTTTCAGTAACTTTGTCAAGAAAATTCATATATTAATTTCTCACCACGCATTAAATGTCGCTTCACTACTTTAGGACATTAAGAAATCCTAATTTGCCACTAATACAGCAAAAATTGTGAACAAAATGCATTCGTTTTACATGTACCTATTTTAGTGCATCTAGCTTACTTGCTACTTATGACTCAGTTTTCAGTTTCTGTAATATTCTTTGAGATAGCAAACGGCTTTGTGTGACTTGGATTCATTGATTGACAGTGCCACTGCATACGCAACACTGACTTCTCAGTCAGGCAACACCTCTTGTTCTCCCAGATGAGTGGTTACCGAACAGTCCCAACCTCATTTTTGTCTCCTAGACGATTTCATGGTGTCATGCAGCAAGCAGCAAGATCATCAATCATGGGTGTATAACAGTGATGAAGTGAAGCAACACTTGCTGAATCTTTGCCATGGAATGGACCATTGCACAACTGATAATGCAGTTGACGAGTGGCGTGGGCATCTTCATACATCAATAAACTTTCAAACAAATTAAGCTTTCTAAGTTTCTCAAGGCAATGCAGCAACATATTTAAGGCATGGTTGAAATTAATAAATGAGTTTTGTTGAAAATTTCATTCGTTTTCCAACAGTAAAAGAACAGTCAATCAGTCAATTTTTAAGGTGGCCTAAGTAGCGGTACTACTGCTAGGTCCACCAGAGACAGTCAGTTGATGTCCAGCATGTGATCCGGAAAAGATTTTCTGAACAAGTGTGTCTTGAGCAGGCGACGAAAAGTAGAGAGTGAATCTGCTGACGTCACATCTTCCGGCAAGTTGTTCCAAGTCTGTGGGCCGAAAACCGGGAAAGCTCGGCTGCCAACAGTCGACAGTCTGGTAGGAGACACTGTCAGGCGGTTGGTGCCGACAGAGCACTGCGACCAGCGACTGGGTAGGTCGGCGACGCGTGTGAAAGGGCTGAGGTACCCCGGCGTGTGTCCGTCCAGGACTTTGTAAGTCAAGACGGCAATCTTGAACTCGATTCTCTCAGGGATGCGCAGCCAATGGAGGCAGGCCAGCGCGTCCGAGATGAGTTAACATTTGATAAAGTGAGCCAAAATACAAGTGGCACCATTTTATGGCCCACTTGTGTACTGCTTCATTGTGTGCTGTTTGATCACAATAACCAAACCATAACTCATATGTATATATCAAATCCAGAAAGCAGACAAGAGTTGTATTCAGAGACATGTCAGGTACATCTATCAGTTCATCAGTATGATCACAATTTAAAAGCAGATATTAACCCAAAAGTGAGCCTTAAAGGCCAGAGCAACAGCAAAATGTGGCAGATTCTCATGCGCACTTAGCATTTAGTCTCACATTTGATCAGTTATGGCTGGGTGGAGCTCAGAGTATATGAAGTTGCAGCACTGGAGACAAGACAGTGAAAAATTCTGCATAATATTGGTTTTGGATATAAAGAAAAATGGAAGTGTAGAATACGGAAATGACATTTTCTAGTGTTATCACATACTGTGTGCTGACATTAATCTGCTCAACAGACATCACTGCAACTTATCTGTGTGAAAGAAATGGGTACACTTATGATGAATATACAACAAATGCAAAGACCATGTACCATTAACGTAACAAATATTAAACATCAACATAATGGCCATTTTCCATTACAGGACACAGCAACTGCAGCAAAATCAACTTGCCGTTTTCCACATCAGATTCAATCAATCACAAAATGATGCGATGCAACAGCTTCTTATATGCAAAATTTAAAACAAAACTCGTAAACAAAAAGTCTTGACATTACATTTCTATTTTAATCCAGAACTGGGCTACAAAACATCAGTAGCACAATGCATAATCTTCCACAATACTTGGCCAGAAATGCACCTGCAGTTACAACACACGTCTTAGCCATTTGGTCATCATACAAACCACACAATCAGGAAGTGAATACCTTGAGCCAACACATAAGTAGCAACGTTAAGAGACAAACTGATAAATTTTATTATTATTCCATTATCTGTTACACGACACAGTATGTTCAGACTGTTATTACAATTATACCCAGCATTTTGTAAAAACATTGTTGCCAGTACCACTACGACAGTCTGGTAAAAATCATCTCAAAAGTGACTTACATACTGCATGTTAATTTGAAGAGTTGAGTAATATCCCATATGGCTCAGTAGAAATGACATTATTATTTCATTATTATTACGTTAAATCCTGCTGATTTACTTATTTGCTAAAAAACATACCAACACTTGTAAATAAATATGACGTACGAATTCAACTGTGTTGCTTCCAACATGGACAAAACCAAGCTCAGGGAATACACATACATTAGTTTAGCATTTCTATGATGAAGAAAATTGTTCACAACAAGCAAAATATAAGACAAGCTAAATAACCGAATTCGTTTAAAAATCACCATAACAAAATGGTACACATGTAATTTGTGCCTCAGAAATACAAATGGAGACAAATACACCATTCATTTTAAGACCAATCGCAATCAGTCCTACATTTAAACAAAACTAATATCCAGTTACACCAATAGAATCAAGTCTTAATCGTTCTCAGAAGTGACGTTTAGACATGTGTATTTAACATGCCTTTGGACAATGCTCGAACACAAATTGCACTTATCACCGAATGTCAGCCACTAACCTCACCATACGTGCATCACGAAGTGTGATCAGCATCGGCCACTGAGCACCGCTGAGACAAGCAGTGCATACTGACCGGACACAAAAACACTCGGACAGACAGACTGATAGACAGTCACAGAGTGTAGCTGTAGGCGAAATATGGCAGCAGCAGCAGCAGTAGCAGCGGGCAAACAAGTAAAAAATAATCATCCAACGACGCGAGTACTGGACCAGGTGTCAGCTGCCTCGACATGACCAGTGGAAAGAGTGGTCGTTGGACATTTAATGACTATCAGGCAATCACTTTCAGTACCTTACCAATTCCTACAGTCTTGCCTGCACACATCAACAAAATGATGTTAATAACTTCATGTAATACTGGGGACAATACTAGCATCGCAGCAACACACTGAGTCAAGATGTCCAATAAACATTCACAAAAATAACAAAACATTTTAATAAAGTATGTCTGTCAATGTTCGTCCCTCCATAACATAAAATTAACATTTAAAACAATATAACATTTCAAACGGAGAAAACACAATAATGCAGCTGATATAAATTATTAATAAATGCCAAGAAAAGAAAATTAGAATATACAACAGACTTCTTACTGTTGGGCCTTTCTTCTGCATTTCTACGAGGGGCAGAGACATCAGCTAGGTTTATAGAATTCCAGTGCTGAGGCCATTTCTGATGGCTGGGCATCAGAAAGAGAACCTATCTGGCCCCTAAATGTATGCTCCAGACCTCAATGAACACATCCAGTTAACCCAGGTAAAAAGAGAAAAGGCAGCTAGGACCGACAGACAGGCAGACAAGGCGTGTGTTGATGACAAACTCACCCTCATCTCGCAATGTGAACCGACCCATCTGTGGAAAATCCTTGAATGCCTCGAGGCAGATCATTCCTCCGAGCATCTCAAGGCGGACGATCGCAACCTGGTCTTGTTTGATGAAGCGTGGTCGAACTGTACTTTTCTCATTCGTCTTCTTGTCAATCAGGCATATCAGTGCCTACCAGTCACAGAAACAATCATACTAACGTAGCCACACTCCAGCAGATTGCTGGCATTACTGTAGCCATTTTATGTGTAGCAAATTCAACCTGTATTTTATGTCGTTATTATTCAGGCTACTAATATTTTAATAAACTTTTTACAGTAAATGTGACAAAAATCTGACTAAATAGTCGCTGATTTCGATTAAAAATTATTCACTGGAAAATGGCCAAGAAGATGTGTTTGTAACTCAGTTAATCTGCATGATTAATTGTTTATTTGCCCACCCATATTGATCAAACAATATTGTTTAACGACAGACTGTAGATGTGCGTGAACATGCCGATATGGTAGCAGGGTGTACATCCCACTCGACACAATATAGGTCATTTGAGAGAAGATCAACCCAGCCAATCACTTGACCAAATCTAACTGCCAAATTACAATGAAACCCTCCCCAACAACTACTCACAGCAAAGCCGTGCTCTAGGTGCCTTTACAGCATCCTGTCACGAAATGTAATGGGTCAATACTACAGCTCTTGGACTCCACTACTGTCGTTTCTTGTGCATAATTCACCAGTTTTTTTTAAACTAAGTCAAAATGAATAATATTCCTGTTACAGAAAAGCAACAACTTATCTCAACATTAAATTATTAATGCACTGATAAATTACCTTGATTGTAACTTCCTCGGCACATGTGTGGATGTGCATGACAGCACTGTAGCCGGCACAGATGATTGACTTGTATTCTAAGATTGCGACCTGTAATGTTCAAACACAGGTCAGCAATCAACAGCAAACAAATATTTACACGACCATACAGAAATTATTAAAAAGCATTCAGCAGCTTAACTGGCTTTAACATTCCACAAAAAACCCATACAAAAATGTAAATTCACACAAAATGACAAGCACATTTGGTAACAACATGCTACAGACATACTATACTTTTTTTAACAACATACTGTTTACAAATGCAAACATCATATATATTACAAAATCACAAAATCAACACCAAACATACCAGCAAGTCCAAAAGGTAACAATATCATCCGAATAGTTCAACTGTTTAATATCATCAACCAATCCTGCCAAATTATGCTAATTTATGTTCAGTTTTATACAACATCTGCAACCAATGACAGCTAACAACCTGAGCATCAAAAATCCTCGCCGTGTGGCAGAGATTGTCGGGTGAACACAGCATGAAGCCAGGCGATGCATCCTGTAACACACAAACCAATCTAAAAACTAAGAATAATACCATTACAACTAATTCAATGGTTAAAATTCTCCACATCTAACTACTCTACCAGCATTTCTTTCTTTCTATTACAGTGTATAAGATAGCAGTTCATATTCTAATTCGGAAATTTCTTTCAACCATTCTCCATGACAATGAAAAAGCTGATAAATGGATAATATAATAACAGTAATTAGGTAATATTTACAAGTAGAGATATTAGCACTGTCCATTACATACCTCTTCTTCGACATTTTTTAACTTAATCTTGACATTTTCTCCAGAGAAAGCCTTCTCGACTTCATCATCATCAGAGAATAACTGCATAACTTCAGTAGTCAACTGCACGCAAACACAATGCATTCCACACTGCTTCACCATCTAACAATGCTCTAACTCTGAAACCTTAAAATCTAAGACACAACATCTCGACAAAACTGAATGGATATCTAACAACCACTCTTAGCTGTCATGCATACATATGCAACTCAGATAAACAACTCAAAAGTTCAGTTCACAGTCGATATTTCCCCCATTCACAGATAATAATACCATCATCATCCAATATACTAATTATTATATAACAGTTCACTGGTAAAAATTAAATAAAATGACATAATACAAAAATCACAGAATATTATAACAAAAAATGTCTGCCAAATGTGCAAACATTTGTCCACAGTTCAAAGCACATTACATTATCTTACATCATAACCAACAACTCTCAAGTCATTTCAGAGATGAGAATTTCCTGACAATTGCATGTACAGGCGCCGACAACTCACAATGATCATAAAAAACACACAAATGCCAAAATAATAACCCTAGAACAAAATAACCTCAGTCAAAACATGCAAAAACACTCGCAACTTGGACTTAATAAACAGAATGCAGTTCACTGGTAACAATTTACTGTGCATAAAACTGCTAACGATTTAACAACAAAATGTTAAACTTATAAACACTCAATGAGTACCTTGTTCGGCATTAGTGTCAGACTCTGCCCTTTACACACGATTCCGGACTCCAGTTTGCCCAGCACTATTGTGCCCATGTCCTGTGTAACACAGCGATACATTCTTCCAATAATAAATACATCCATGCATAACAGCTTTGTGGAGTGGAATGTCTTTTGATCAAATTAACCAACCGAGTATACATGGACAGGAGAAAAATTATGAAAAAGACGACAAGGAAAAGAATAAGCACAATCCATGACTACATAGCTCAGTAGTGATGTTGACTCATCAGGTGCTCAGGAGGATCGGCTTAGCCTCATCCAGTTAGATTGTGCCCGGAGGCACAGTCGGCTGCATAATACTACTAAATACTGAATCTACAATTCATGTGTCCTGTCATCACTGCTATATGCTTCTGAAACATGGACACTGCATGAATTTGTCACGAACGAGGAAGTCACCACCCTCTTACAGCTGCCATGCATAAATGAAGCTATAAGTTGGAGGATACACTCTCTCTTTGGCCACGTAAGGCTGCTCCTGCCCACCAAGCCCTACAGCTCTCAGTCATGTCACGATAAGGCTCAGGACAGCTTGGCACTTGGAGAAGACAACCAGGCCATCCATGAAAACGCTGGGTGGAGCAGGTCACCACGAGCACAGGGCTCTCCTTCTGATGCTTGGAGTGTTGTGACAGATCGGTCAGCACAAAAGGACAGAGAAAAAGACAGATGACTACAAACTAGACAAATTAACAAAAACTCTGATAAGGTTTAATAAAATTGCCACCATGAGTTTGTGGCTCCGTGTTTTGGGACAGAATGTGCCAGACTATTAACAAACATTTTACAACAGCAGTAGCATACCACACGAAGTAGTGTTTAATCTACTGACATTAAAGCAATAGTTAGACCTTGTATCGATCCACAATCGGCAACCTGACAGGGCCCTCATCCATCCTCGAGATAGGTGGCAGGTTCTCCAAGTACTGGATAAGTGATGGTCCACTGCAATCACACATTAACGTTTTATTATTATTTACAGTTGATTCCAGGGTTGGCAAGTTTTACCCACATGTGCTTTTAACCCCACATAAACTGGGCAAAATTGGGCAAAACTAATTTTCTGAATTCAGAGAATGCTCATATTGTTTCCTCCTTCCATATTGTGTTTGTAAACTCCTAAGTAGTGTTAACGGCAAGAATTAATTAAGTAGTGACATGCTGTATTAATGGATAGAGCTTCTAAACATTGCGACAGACACAAATTCACATGGGTTAATCATAATTAAAAACTACATATGCAACTTTCAGACTTATTTTATAGACATAACTCATATAACTCCAAATTCAAGACTAGCATCTAAATATTTCACTGTGTCCTTCTCCAGTGTTCATTTCAGTTTCCAATCAAGTTCAACATTTCCACGCAGCTGCCTGTAGCATGTCACAAGTTTTGCTGCCTTTTCCAAGCCAAGCTGATTTCGTAATTTGCTTTGCACGAGACCGAAGTTGGAAAACACTTGTTCAGTTGCAGCGCAACTCGATGGCAGATGAAGTATTTTCAGTGCAGTGCTTATCAGAGGTGGTGACACTTGGCATTTGCAGTTTGAAAAAGACATCCACCACAGAACAGGCGACATTTGGTCAGTACATGCAAGTGATAGAAGTGGAGCTGGAAACGGGTCTGAATCTGCGGTGAAAGCACACAGATCTGCGATAACTTCTGGATGCTCCGGATGAAGCTTTAGGAGCAGCTGTCATGCAGCTTCTTCATCAGCATTCAATCTTGGCACCGACTGATGTCCCACAAGCCGTGCATTTTACTTTTGAGTCATTGTCGACTGTCGAGTTTAATGGAAAAACTGCCAAACAGGATCCTGTGGTCTGCCACCTTTATTCATATTTTATTTCTATCAAACTCAGTCTTAATTACTGCTAATACAGATTTATGTAAATATGTACTTCTGCAAAATGTAAACACTGTCTGCAAAATGGCTGCCAACTGCTGCCATAGAATATGTAATAAATTAAAAAAATAAAAAGTGATGCACTGGTGCATTAATTTTGAAAATGTACAATTATTCTGACATTAAACTTAAAAACTTAGTACTTACAGGTCTGCTTTTCTTTTCATTTACTTACCTATTTATTGACAGTTAATACTATGAAACAATTAAAAATAACACACTACTGTGTACTACAGCCAGGATCAGAAGTCAAGAAACCTAATGTACGTTATAGCCAGTTTTGCCCACTTAAGCCCGGTTTTATCCAATTTAAACCGGGTTTAACCTACTGGGCTGGGCAAAACCAGTTTAACCCGGGTAAAATGCCAACCCTGGTTGATTCTGTAATATTACTTTCACAAATGACTCATCACTTAACTATCTTAATGCTACAATGACTGATATATAACATACGTCACATAACTTTTCACTCAATTAACTGCTACTTAGGTGAGAAATGTTAACTCTAGTTAACAGTGCCAAAATGATCCATTAAATGTCAAGCAGGACATTAAACTCCACTTGCTGCAAAAGACCTATAACAAAGTTCAGAGCAAAATATTTCATTATACAACAAATCCTAGTGCCTGACAATTAACATACTAATACCGTAAAATTTACTCAAACATTTTTGCAAACACTGCATCAAAGTACAGAGCTGCACTCAATAGTCAATAAGCATCTAAATAACCACTTTCATCTTCAAATTTCAGCACTGATTTTTCACAAGCCACTGAGGCAAAATACCATTCTTGGCATCTAACAAATGATGTAAAAACAGCTGAGAATCATTTGACATTACTTGACGTAGTTCAAGCAATCACGTTGCTGATACTTACTCATACCACGGGCAAGCATCGCTGCCTGTTTCCTTCAGGTTGATGCCCGTAAGACCAGAGACTGGGAGGTAGAATATATCAGTTTTTGGATTAAAGCCACACTTCTTCAGATACGGAGTCAGCTTGTCACGAATCTCACTGTATCTGCAATTCACAGAAGCAGCACACTGTCACTACTCAGTCTGCATGGCAGGTCCACTCCAGAGCACAATCAAGTCAGCATGCATGAACTATTCATTTCATAGGCTCACACAGCTAAAGGCACAGCAGTAACATTCAATAACATTCTACTGTGTTTCAGAAACCTCAACGAGGACAGAAATAACCCATTAGGAAACCTAAACTCCAGGCGCAAGCCCGGAGAGCGAAGCTCGTTAGAAGCAGCTCTTCGCTGAAACCACACTTTTATTTCAGATTTCTAACATTAAAAAAGAAGAATTTGACTAGTATTATTATAAGAGAAAAGATTTACATATGATTTACGTACGATAATTAGAGAAATTAGGAAAAAAAATTTACAAACGACCTTGCTGGGACTCGAACCAACAGTCTTTGCCTCTGTACGCTGACGTTGTATCCATTAAGCCACAAGCTATATGCCTTATATGCTTGCAAACTCGACTTTTTAAATAACACAGCTACTTGTGTCCATTATACAAATTATTGTTACAAATGTCACATTATAGAACAATACATTCAATTTGTCTACTACTTACCTGTCAATTCTGCAGTGCACTAATTACTGTTGTGATATTATTATTATATTACTGCGTCGCGAATCGCGATAGTGGCTGTTTTACAGAGGTGGCCTCTGGTGACTGGAAATGACGCTATTAGTCAAAGTGAGTTTTACTCTGTCAATTGTGGCTAATTTTCAAAATGGAGACCAGCAAAAGACATCAAATATAAAAATTTCAGCTTCATAGGCCTTCGAATTAAAAAAACATTACGCTAGACTTTCATGACAGTACATTAACCTACGCGCAAGAATCGATTAATAGCCTGACCAATCACAGAGCTATCGTGTGATTAGCCTGACCAATCACAGCGCTATTGTGTGTGACACTTCCGTCACTTGGTGACAGTACTTCTGTCACCCGCAAAAAGTACAGACCAGTCAGCAGCGGCAACGGCCAACTCAGTACGCACACACGGGTGATTTTACTATGGGCGCAGCCAGTAGTAGACCTTTGGCTTACTATACCGGGCTTACGCCCTTTATTATACCCATCCCATCCATCCCCACCCATCCTCATCCAAGTTCACTTCTATCCCTGCCATTCGCTGCATAATCTTAATTCTATTCCCACCAGTCCCCACAAAATTATTTCCATCCACACTGTATAATCAGTTTTTGTTCAGCAATTAATTAATACACAACAACTCATCTGCACCAAAAAGAACAAATTTTAAAGGCATGAAAGTGACAACTGACAGCAGTATAGAATCGACATCAGTGAAGTCAAAGCAGACATCCTTCAATAGTGTGAAACAAAAATGTTCACTGCACAACAACATCTGCTTCACAGAAATTTTGCAGATATTACAAACATTTCATCAACATTCTGCTGTAAAGACACAGTGTAAGTATGTAAGAATGCACATAAGATGAGCAGCACCTGGCTTCCTCCCACTCAACTGTAGGATCATCCATCTTATTAACAACAATAATGAGGTGCCGAACTCCGGCTGTCTTGACTAACATAGCATGCTCACGTGTCTGACCACCGCGCTCAAAACCCGTCTCAAATTCTCCTCGTCGTGCTGAGATCACCTACAACAAACATCGTTGTTCTTGTAGTAACGGAGACAGTAGCAGTAGCATCAGCAACGGTAGCTTTTAATGTCTCACACAATGCATTATAGTCATTTCGTAAATATTTTCCAAGACGATTACTTGACTGCTGCAAAACCTGATCATCAAATCAACTCTTAACTAAGCGCAACCTAACTAAAGCCGAAGAAAACCTAAACAACACAAACTACTAATTTATACATGACTATGTACAAACAATACTAAAGCCAAGTTTGAAATCCTTTTTGTCATACCTATTCTACACCTCCCAGAAGCCGTAGGAGGCCACTATCTTTGACCCGATGTAAAAACCACATCTACGAAATGTCAGGACTACAATCTGCAGTCATGACCATTCCCTGCTTTTGTCATGTACACTACCGGTACTCTATGATTCAAAAGTCACTATCTGACAAAAAATATGATAAACCTTTTTTCTTTTAAAAAATCAATCTAATATACTGGCTGCCAGAAACATCTAAAACCTTAAGTTTACTGCTGCAATGTATTACAGACATCCAAGGCATCGGGTTAAACTAATCATACAAGCGACTCAGGTAAGTAGTGTGCTGCTCATCTGTTCTGGCAAATACTGTGAATAAAAATTATTTTTCTTTCACTTCGTGATCAATTAATGAATTAAGAATTCATAAAACGCAATGCAACTATTAACATCAGCATGTTAGCTGTCTTACCAAGATGGCAACGTCAGCCTGTGAAGCACCACCAATCATGTTTGGCACAAAACTCTTGTGGCCGGGAGCGTCGAGTATCGTGAAATGTTTACTGTCGGTCTCAAAAAATGCACGGCCGACCTCGACGGTCTTGCCTTTGTCACGCTCCTCGAGATTGGTATCCAGCGCCCACGACAGATACCTGAACGCAGGCCTCACTGCTCTACACTGCACGCCTTCTATGATTCATACTTACATGTTTACAAGAACAAAATGCAATTTCAGCCGTCCACATTTTCAACAAACCACCCACAAGCAGTGATGCTCAGCTGGCTCAAGTAGATCAGGTGACTTAGTTTGGGGTTTGTGATCAGAGCTCATCAGGCATGATTACAAGTCTTGGTTATGATTTGTGGCACCCTGGTTAACAGAAACACAGACTCAGTTCAAACAGTCTACGTAGGCTGCAGCCACTGGTCTGCTGAGCTAAAAATGTCAAGGAAGAAACATAGCCAATGCTGGCCAAAACAGTGAACCTAGTGCAGTGGCAGGATGACATCGGAAGATTTGGGACACATACCAACTCTCTCTGTTCTTCTCCTTTGCCTCTCGCTCGTACTTCTCCAGTGTTCGTTTATCAACCTGACCAGTCAAGTACCTGAAACAAAACATCTGCTGTCTCATCTGTCAGTGTGTCTGGCATACAATTCTGAGTTCTGACAGTCATAACTAGACAACGTGGCAGTTAATGCTGTACTGCCACTTGACGCCACTCGCAGCACTTACTTACTTAAGGTTTCAAAGTAATTCTCACGTTGCACAGGTCTACTTTTAGATTACTGATGCCTCTTCTGACACAGCATTTTGCCCAACTTCTTGCCACTTGATTTTCAGAGTTGAATGACTGTACTATGTGAAATGATGAGAAAACACAGCTGGTGCAAATTCAGCTTAGAAACAAACAGCTGATAAAGTTTAATGTACGTCACCCCAGTTAACACCCAGACACACAAATGCCATTCAAACAGCTTCCGTATGCTTAGCTCAGCTACGTTATAGTCAGGTGAGCAAAAAATAGATGACAGCATAGCAGCCGTTCCTTTGAATGGCCTAAAAAGACATGAAACAGATGCATTTAAAATCATAGTTAGAAAATTAAACTGAAACATTTAGTTATTTTGAAAGATCAACTTTCGTTGTAAAAATTCTTTCTCGGAACAAACTGGAAAACAAACTAAGTCAAAAGATGAGTAAGTCAGCACAACAGTAAGACATAAAAACATCAAGTCACTGAAACTGACATAATACACAACTTCTCGCACTGTATACAGTACAGGTGATGAATGCACTCACATAATATGTCCACCAATGGTTGACTTCCCAGCATCTACAATTGCAGCACGGAATCGTGCACAGAAACATGTTCATTATCTAGTAACACTAATTCACAAATCAAACAATAAAGTGTTGTTATATACCAGTAAGAACGGTTGTAATGTACAACACCCCGGTTAACACCCAGACAAGTACCTGAAACAAAACATCTGCTGTCTCATGTGTTAGTGTGTCTGGCATATATGCACTGATGATCTCAGTGGAGCAAGGCCCACGGACCATTTGGCTCCATCAAGCCACATCTTGTGCATCATACAGCAAACAGGCTATCCACAGTTCTCTCTCTACATTCCTTTTCAGGTGCTCAATGGTTGCCTCCTACATCTGTTGTCTTGAGGTGTCCAATGAACGATGTTTAAACATCCCACACTTTCCCACTTGCAAGAAGCAATAACAGCATTTGAGCAATTGTGAACGGACATCCTTCCCATGTCATCAATACCTCATATACACTCGATATTTCTTTTCACACTGTACGACTGTTACTGTATACTGTTCCACTGTTTACATGTTTCTATTCCATATTCTATACATTTTATACCTTACGCATATTTTTTATCCATTTTTGTTTTGCATATCATGTATTTTCATTTTTACGTACATTTAGCTACAGGAATGTACAACAAAATTCTTGTCATGTCTTGTATTGTCATATCAACCTCAGCACAAACTCGCTACTACAACAACAATTTTCACTTTGCAGTCAAGCAAATAAATGAGACTTACCGACGTGACCAATAAAGACAATGTTGAGATGGCTCTTGCGTACAGCAGGGACATGCTGTGTCTTTGTTGATCTCTTGGTCTCGCGGCTTGCTGATGCTGCAGCGGTACTGTCAGCCTCCATGCTACATCCATTGCCTTCATCATTGGTGCTGCTGTTCTCAGATGCCTTGTCTGACCAGTCATCTACACAGCCACGTAACAAAGTCCTTGTAACATAAAATGATACAACATGAACAAGTGGCCAAAGGCTGCTTACATCAAGTCTATGACAAAAACTGGCAGAGATGTTTCAAGTACACTAATTGCGAGTACAAGTACGAGTATCTTAGTGTCATGTACAAGTACAAGTACTTTAGGTCCAAGTACAAGTAGGAGTACATAAGTCACGAATACAAGTACTGGCATACAGCAATGTTTTCTGGAATGCCAAAATATGATTTAAACAGTTGCATGCATGAAACTGTCGGCAGACTGTTAAAATGTTTATGAAGATATTTTATTCATTTCATTTGAGATCACTTCTATCCATGTTTCCATCACACTTGCATTTCATAAAGATGACTACTGAAACGTGATAGTTGGAACTTGAGACATCTCAATGTCGTTGATTTGCTGGTAAGTTCCAACTGACCATAATACAATTAGCCATGCATTCCTGGATGACCATAACACCACGGCCTTTGCACTGATTAACATCTCAGTGGCGCCGGCTTAAACAGATTATCGAAGGCACTGTTATCAGCTCAGCTAGACTGATAAGATTTACTGCAGGACAGAACTTACGTGCAAATATAAATGCATGCGAAGAAGTCCATTACAGATCTGTAATGGGGAAAAAGTCTGACTTCTCAGTGGGGGACGAGATAACAAGGTTTTACTCGTAGAGTCCTATAATTATAACAGCACCTTAGACTCCACGCTTCACCACAGCTCCAGTCAATGCACGGTCTCCAATGCTATGACTACTCACTCAAGTGTGAATAGCTAAGAACAGCTCAGCTGAAACATCATAATTTTTGAAAAATAACATCTTACAACCGTGTGTACACCAGCCACGAGTACAAGTATGAGTATTGAAAATTTGTACTCAGATACAACTCGAATACGAGTACAAGTATCAAGTACACATCTCTGAAAATTGGGACTGCCATCTAATACAATGTTCTTTGGGTCCCCAAAAGTCTCCACCCCAAGCAGGACCTCGATCCGAAAAGCCGTGTTTGCACAGCAGTCATGTGACAGACTGACCGATGCCGTGGATCATCAATCACAATAGTCAACAATCCACATCTCATTGTATTTTAGGCCGCATTGAATCCACATCTCATGCATTCAATGCGGCCTAAAATACAAAATATATAAAACCAGAAGACATTTAAATGATACACATGCCCCTGACGGCCTGTGTCCACTTGCCATAGCTTGCCACGGGTGTACATCATGGTGCAAATATGTTAATATCGCAGCTGTTTCCAGACATTCTGACAGACAGGACAAAATTGTGAAAAAACACGGCCCCTGTCTGAAAACATAATGCATCCTGTGCCTATGTAGGCAGTGTATGCATAAAACTGACTACTATATTACATACAATACACTCTGGTGCTCAGTAGAGCATACTTCCACTACATGAGTGGTTAAAGAACAACATTATTATTATTATAAATTCAAAAACTGAAATGCAAAATTCAACATGCCTGGTGTTTCTTCACCTTCATCATTCACATTATCGTTGGCATCATCACCATCTACCACAAACGCAAGACTCGTTTGACAGCCATGTACCATACATAAATTACTGACACCAGAAAAAGAACATTATGCAAATCAGTTATCATTTACACCGGCACAGAAACAACTTCACAAACTGTATAAATGTACATTCACTAGCTACTGCTGTAAAAGTAACCAGCATTATACACGAGGCCCATCAACTAGAATGAAAGTCATTGTTTTGTACAATCGACATACGTTTTTGGAATAACCTAAATGAACTCTTTCTGACCCAACGAGAAATCAAAATTTTAACTACTAGTTAGCTTTAACTAATCTCATAATAACTGCAACCAACCATATTAGACTAAATGACAATCAACTCATATACATATGCTGAGACCATCAACAAATTCCATGGATTGACTTCTTTTGTACCATTGCTAGAAATGTTACTATTTTATTATCCATTTATTTCTAAAAGTAAAGTAAAAGCAAAGTAAAAATAAAACTAAACAAAAAGACTTATGGCCAATGCCAAACAGTCCTTTACAAAACATATTAGGCCTACAATAGTTACAGCAATAATAGCGACAATAGTGGTTCGGCAATATTACTAATATACACAACAATAATAGTGAATTAGTGACCATATCGATTAGGCGATGTCACGATATTAATTGCAGATGTGTTCACTTTACAATATCGCAGATATCGTATGGATATCACGCACAACCGGCACAGACCACATTTACAAAAAAACACTGAAGCATACACGCTTGCACACACTGCCGCGGCGTTCGACAAACAATGCAGATCAGCAACAGTGATCTGGCCTTTGATGGTGTGAATGGAAGGCCAGTCAGTGACGAGATGCCGCTGTCATGCTGCCGTACCACCGCTGCTGACATTAGCATAACTTTGTTGGTGGTATCTTACTTCTCACCTGTGTGTGGCCATCTGGCAGTCTACATCAGTCACACAAGTGTCCGCAACTACAGGACAGGTGTGTGGACTGCAGATAGATAAATTCTGCTGATCCAGACTGACATCAACCATTATTTTTTATTGTGAATTTTATCTTTGTATGTGTCTCTGAATAGCTAAAATTAATTTGGATGCTTTAGCAGCAAGTAGCAACATATCACAGGGTCGTTATTTGCCACTGTTTCTCAAGTAATAACTAATAACTTAATAAGTATCAAGTACTGACTACATGTAGGCTATCACTAATGAACTGCACCAGCGGATTCAGACTGACTGCAGACTAAGATAGCTCAACGCTGTGGATGCATATGTGGATGCATTGATGAAAATTGTGGACGATGCAACTCAAAATTTAAGGATCCACACATCTCCACTGCAAGAGTGTGCTATGAAGTGACAGCTGGGTTATGCATGTTGCACCATAAAACCTACAGCTATATCTGCCTACACGCACTTGGTCACTTGTAATGTTGTCTCCGGCTGCCTGCCACCCACAAAGATGCTTGTTCCCCAGGATCTAGCCCGATCTAGAGCATGCCAGCTGGCACTGATCAAGGTCACTGTTGACATTTTACTAGCTACACAAGCCGCTCCACGCTT
>Ga0126335_1000314_pt1 | contig 22680 bp, 22 predicted proteins | sample OlaspJWI45metaG_FD_108409 | JGI IMG/M metagenome (GOLD analysis project Ga0126335, IMG submission 108409) | Marine gutless worms symbiont microbial communities from Oahu, Hawaii - Olavius sp. 1 OAHU.JWI-45 metaG | ecosystem: Host-associated > Annelida > Digestive system > Unclassified | place... | reverse complement strand
ACCCCAATGAAGCAAGATCAGAGCTCTGTCGAGACTCTCAAATACCAGGATTGGGTTAGATGGCGTTCACATTGATGAAAAATATTAAAAAAAAGATTGACTACAATAAACCAGGCGCAGAGACGCAGTGAAAAGCCATAAATAGTTTCCCGCTACGCGGGATTTAAACCAAAAGGCATTTGAGGACCAAAGGTTTAAAAGGTTTTTCGCACGCTAGTGCGACGAAAGCCTGGTTTTGCTTTCCCGACTTCGCTGGACTGTGCATTGATTCTAAGTTTAAGGAGGACGTCTCTGCGTCTCAGCGCCTCTTGGCGATGCATGGTTTTTCCGTGGCATGCCGGCAAAGCAGCCCCTCTGGACTATGTTTCTTTGCAGCGCCGGCATCTTTTCATTGGCCGTCCGGCCGGTTCCGTGCCGATGTCAGCGTGCAATGATTTTCCAGTGCCGGCGTAACGCCGCCCGCCGCAGGCGGGGGGTTGGTGACACGGCCACGGGATGGCCCACTGCGTTAAACAAGAGCATATCGGCATGATGGTCGGAGTAGACGTAGGAGGTGGCCAAATCCACGTTCAGCCTGTGTGCCAGGCGGGCGGCCTGCTCGGCTTTATACTGGCCGACGCACACGGGCCCCGCTGTTTGCCCGGTGAACAAGCCCCTTGAATCGACTTCCAGTTCGGTGCAGAGAATGTGCGCGATGCCCAGATCGGCCGCCAGCGGTTCGATCAGATGGCGCAGCGAAGCAGAAAGAATGACCGGCAGATGCCCCCTGTTCCGATGCAACCGTACCAATTCCGCCATGGTGGTCGACAACCGGGAACCTATCACTTCGCGGTATAGATCGTCCTTCCAGATTGCCGGTCGATCGGCGGGCAGACCGCGATAGATCTGCAGGCAGGTTCGCACCATGCGGTCGGCCCTGATTAAATCCCGCTTGAAGAGAAAATTTGCGATCAGAATCGGAACCAGCGTCAGGTAGGCAACCTGGCGGCGTTTGACTAAAAATTCGATTTCAAGACCCTGGCTGTCCCCATGGATGAGGGTATTGTCGAAGTCGAAAAAGGCCGCAGTCCCGGGAGCGGCGTTTAGTTGCGATTTTTCAATCGGATGCATGGCAGCGCCACCATAGAGCAACGGCGGGTAAAGGTCAAAACCGTATCAAGCGAAATGGCCGGTTATAAAATGTTGACAGGGGCAGCCAAAAATTGTACTGACTGGTCAGTACAAAAATAACCATTTCCTAAATCCTGAATCGGGAGACATGTCGCTATGCGTAATTCAGCTGCTTACGCCATATCGGACTGGCCGGATACGGAAGTGATTCTCGCGGCCCTCAAACGACTGGTCAGCCAACCCATGCGCCCTCTCAGAAGAGACAGCATGGATGCGGTTATGCGGTATTTCGACGAAAAATGCCCGCGGTCGCGTGAATTGACCACGGAAGCCAGCCGCTATATCCCCGGCGGCGTCCAGCACAACCTGGCGTTCAATTACCCTTTTCCGATTGCCATTGCCAAAGCCCGGGATGCCTGGCTGTGGGACGTTGACGGCAACCAGTATATTGACTTCCTGCAAGCCGGCGGTCCCACGATACTCGGCAGCAATTATCGATCGGTCCGGGAGAAAGTCCTGGCCCTGATAGAAGAATGCGGCCCGGTTACCGGTCTCTTTCACGAATACGAACTGAAACTGGCCCGGTTGATAAACCGACATATGCCGAATGTCGAGATGTTCCGGATGCTGGGCAGCGGAACGGAGAGCGTTATGGCTGCGATTCGGGCCGCCCGGAACTTTACCGGCCACGCCACCGTCATTAAGGTGGGGGGTGCCTATCATGGCTGGAGCGACCAGATGGTCTTCGGCCTGCACATTCCCGGAACGGCCAATTTCGAGGCCCATGGTATTCCCACCGGGTGTCTCGAAAATACCCGGGAAGTGTACCCCAACGATATCGACGGGCCCAACGGCCTGCGGGCCCTGTTGGCGGCCAATGCCGACAACGGTGGCACGGCGGCCGTCATCGTCGAACCTCTGGGGCCGGAGAGTGCAACCCGGCCGGTGATGGCGGATTACAACCGCAAGGTCCGCGAATTATGCGATGCGTTCGGGGCGCTGTTGATTTTCGATGAGGTCGTGACAGGCTTTAGGGTCGGCCTGGGCGGGGCCCAGGGTTATTTCGATGTGAAACCCGACCTGACCGTTTTTGGCAAATGCGTGGCCGGGGGCTACCCGGCCGCCGGCGGCTTGGGCGGACGACGCGATGTCATGTCTACCCTGGCAGCCGGGCTAGAGTCAGGCAAACCCCGGGTTTATGTCGGCGGGACACTGGCGGCCAACCCGTTGAGCTGTGCGGCCGGATACTACGCCATCAAGGAGATTGAAAAAACGCAGGCCCATCTGAAGGCCGGCCGGGCTGGTGACCGACTCTGTCGGGGGCTGCAACGCCTTATCGACACCTACGACCTGCCATTCGTGGTTTTCAACCATGGCTCGATCTGCCATTTGGAGACATCTGGGGTCATGCTCCTCGACGTTGACAATCCCAACATCTTCGAAGAAATCGGGCCCCGCAAGCACATGATGGAAGAGATGGGGGCCGCCTTCATGGCCGCCGGCCTGGTCACCCTGGCCGGCAGCCGGCTTTATACGTCCATGGCGGATACCGACGACGTGATCGACGACGCGCTGCGGCGATTCGAGCAGGTGTTTCAACAGGTTGAAGGCGTGGCTTGAACCGAACAGCGAACGCATTCCCTTCAGCTTATTGGAGCGTTGCGGAAATCCCGCTTGCTGGGGCTGCAAGGTTAGTCACGATTTAAACCATCCACCTTTGGTGGCGGACCCGGGGAGGTTTTAACGTTCCGGGGAGAACATGCCACCTCTGGCGATCACGAGGAAGACTTAAACTATTTGTTATTATGCAACATTTTGTTACTTTTCTTGTGCGTACAAGAAAAGTAACCAAAAGAAAACGCCCATAAGAGGCGGCCCTGCGGGCTGCCCTGCGCTTCTCGGAAAGGGCGCGCTCAGCACAACTCGCTGCGCTCAGACAAGCACTTCGCTCTGGTCGCCCTTTCCTGCGATGCTCGGCGCCTCTTAAAGGGGAGTTCAAACCCGGAAACCAAACGCAGCCCCCTTTGAGGGGCTTCATGTTGCCTCCCGCTCTGCGTCAGGAGCATCACTGAGCGAATCAAAAATAGAAAAATTCCTCACGGGGAAAGGTTCCCTGCATCTATATGCGGGTAGCGTTCAAAAGCATGCCGAAGACTGAAAGGAGGGTCTGTGAATCAGACAGCTTTGGTACTTGCACATGATGTCGGGACGACCGGGAACAAAACCTGTCTCTTCCGTATCGGTGACACCGTTGAAATGCTCGCCGGCCAGCTTGCCGAATATCCGCTCTACATGACTGCCGACGGTGGTGCGGAGCAGAAGGTGGACGAGTGGTGGCAGGCGATCTGCAGCAGTACGCGTAAGATCATGGAAACAACCCGCACGGACCCGGCTGCTATCGGCGGCATGGCTTTTTGCTGCCAGATGCAAGGCTCTGTCGTGGTCGATGAACAGGGCAGCGCGCTGCGCAATCCGATGATCTATATGGATGGACGGTCGACCCGGCAGATCGAGCGTCATCTCTTCCACGGCCTGCTGCGCATCAGCGGCTGGAACGCGTTCAAGACCCTCTATTCGCTGATGGTGACCGGCGGTCTGGCGGCTACGGCCAAGGACCCGCTGTGGAAATACCACTGGGTTCGTGACAACGAACCGGACCTTTTTGCCAAGGTGCATAAGTGGCTGGACGTCAAGGATTACCTGGTTTTACGCTGCACCGGAAATTATGCCATGACCCAGGATTCGGCGCACCTGACCTTTATCTACGACACCCGTCCCGGTAAATTGGGTTGGCACCGGGGCCTTGGCCGGCTTTCTAAAGTGGACCCCGACCATCTGCCGCCGGTGGTTCAGGCCACCGACCGGGTCGGCGAACTTGCCGAACGGGCTGCCCGGCAAATGGGGCTGCGGCCGGGGATTCCGGTTTTCGGGGGTGGCGGGGATACCTCGCTCACCGCCATCGGGGCCGGTTGCCTGGCGCCCTATGACACCCATATCTACGTGGGCACCTCGGGCTGGGTCCTGGCCAATGTGCAAAAGCGGATGGTCGATATCAACAACTTCATCGCCTCCATCCTTGGGGCTATTCCCGGCACGTACAACTATATTGCCGAGCAAGAGACGTCCGGGGTTTGCCTGCAGTGGGTTCGGGATCATCTGGCGCGGGATGAAATAGGCGTCTATCTGGAAGACATGGCCGCCGCCGGTCCGGACGAAGAAATCGGGCATCTCTACGAGCTGCTCAATCGGGAGGTGGCCAAGGCGCCCCCCGGCGCCGGCGACCTGATCTTTACACCCTGGCTGCACGGCAATCGGTCGCCCCGGGAAGATGCCTTTGCCCGGGGCATGTTCTTCAATATCGGCCTGAATACCAGCAAGCGCATGATGGTGCGGGCGGTATTGGAAGGGGTCGCCTTTCACAAGCGCTGGATGCTGGAAGCCATGGAAAAGAAGATTCCCCGTCAGGCCAGGGTGCGGTTTGTCGGTGGCGGCGCCAAGTCCGCGGTCTGGTGTCAGATCATGGCGGACGTGACCGGTCGACAGATTGAAACCGTGGAAAATCCACAAGATGCGGGCGCCCTGGGGGCGGCCATAGTCTACGGGGTCGGGCTAGGATTGATCCCCTCTTTTGCCGCCACCAAAAAGCTGATTCCGGCCGGGCGGACCTATGTACCGCGTGAGGCATATAAACCTCGGTATGATCGTCTCTTTGAAACCTTCAAAGCCCTCTATGGGCAGAACCGCAAACTGTTTGCCGGCCTGAATAACCGGCCGGCAACCGCAGGAGATACAAATGGGCAAATATGATCAAGCGAAAAAGGATGTGCTTGCGTGCACCCAATGGCTTTCTGAATTCGGCTACTTCGGGGCCCTGCGGGGAACCGGCGGCAATGTGTCGGTGCGGATAGCCGGTGAGCAGGCCGTCGCGGTGACCCCGTCCACCTTGCCCTACCGGGATCTGAGCTTCACCGACATCTGCATCGTGGATTTTGAATTGAAGCTCATCGAAGGGGACCTGCCGCCCTCTGTGGAAACCGGCATGCACATTGCGGTCTACCGCAGCCGCCTGGATGTGAACGCCGTGGTCCACACCCACCAGGTGAAAGCCAGCGTCCTCTCCCTGATCGAAACCCCCCTGCCGGCGCTGTATGACGAAGTGGCGCTGCATATCGGCCCCGAGGTGGCCGTCGTACCGTACGCCCTGTCCGGCACACCCGAACTGATTGACAATGTTACCGCTAAACTGGCCAATAACTGCCATGGCTACATCCTGCAAAACCACGGGGCCCTGAACCTGGGAGAAACCCTGGAGAAGGCCTGGCTGAATGTCGAGTTGCTGGAGAAAACGGCCGAGACCTATCTGGCGGCCCTGTCCAGCGGCCGGGAGGTCACGCCTTTGCCGCAGGACATCATCGACCTGCTGGTGATCCTGCGCAAGGACGCCCAGGACAAAGCCATTGCCAAAAACCAGGAATTGTTGGAGACGTGATGGGCTCTAAGACCGTGCTACCCGAAAAAAAGAGAGACCGTATTTTGCAAGCCGCAGTAAAGGTGTTTTCGCGAAAAGGGTTTCACCGGGCCCGGATGGACGAAATAGCGGAAAAAGCGGAAGTGGCCAAGGGTACCCTGTACTGTAATTTTACCAGCAAGTCGAAGCTCTTTTCAGCCGCTGTGACCGAAGGGATCGAAACGATCGTGGTCCAGATCCAGGCCCAGCTGAATGCAGATATGCCTTTTGAAATACACTTTCGCAAACTTATCGAGTGCAATGTCGATTTGTACTTGCAGCACAGCGATCTGGCCCGCATCGTTTTCAACGAAGTCTCCAGCGGGATCGACAACGACATCCTGGCCGACATCCAACGCGCCCGCAACCGCTACATAGACTGTGTGGCCGGTCAATTGGAAAACGGTCGGCAGACCGGGCATATCAAAGATGTGGATCTGCACCTGACGGCCGTGGCCCTGGTGGGCATGCTGGACAACCTGTGCAACCTGCACCTGCAGCGTCCCCGGACCGTGGGGCGGGGTCGGGTGGTCGACCTGCTGGCCGAGTTGCTGCGCTCGGGGTTGGCTCTTCGTTAGCAGCCGATATTGCCATCGCGAGGGAAAAGCGTCAGCAGCGGCATCACGGTCCCTACGGACGCCATGCCGCTGCTTCCGGATAGGCGGGAGCTTTATTCCGCGCAACAGGAGGGCAGGGCGCGGCCCCCGGCACCACCACCGCGGTTTTGCTCGGGAACGGCCCCGTAGTCGGGAACGATCTTTTTCATGGCGATCACATACTGCAGGTATTGCTGGTTGAACTCGCTCTTCAGATCACTCAGCTCGCTTTGCAGCTCACCGGCCCGTCCGGCATCCGGGGCCGCCTTGGACAACTCAGCGGCCAAGTCACTCTGCTTTGCGACGATGGCGCTGCGCAAGCTTCGGGTCGCGTTGTAAAAAGCGTCTTTTTCGCGTCGGATCTCTTCGATTTGGGCGGCACTGAGGTCGGCATCATAACCGCCGCAGCCGCCGCCACCGCACCCGCCGTAGCCACCGGCACCGTATGAGCAGCCGCCCGTGTAGGGTGCGTTTTTGGAGCCCGGGCCGGCACCCGCCCAGCTGCCCGCCAGCAGGAGGGATCCCAGGCCCAGGATCAGGATCAGAATCGCTTTCGACTTGTTTGACTTGTGTTACTCCCTTCGCATCGGTTTGGTTAGTTGGTGTTCACTATTTCGTTTGTGATGTTTCCATCTGAAACCATCAGCAGGCGGTTCGCGTAACGCGAGCATTCATGGCTGTGGGTCACCATGACAATGGTGGTGCCTGCTCGATTCAGTTTTTGCAGCAGCTCCATGATTTCCCGGCTGGTGCGGGTGTCCAGGTTACCGGTGGGTTCGTCCGCCAGAATGACCGGGGGCCGGTTCACGATGGCCCGGGCGATGGCCACCCTCTCCTTTTCACCGCCGGATATCTGGCTGGGCAGCCGATCGGCCTTGTCCTCCAGGCCGACGTTGGCCAGGGCTTCCAGGGCCATTTCTTTTTTCTCCTGGCGGCTGATCTTTAGCGCGGTCAGGGGCAGCATGACGTTTTCGACCACCGTCAGGTAGGGCATCAGGTGAAAACTCTGAAAAACGAAGCCCAGGAATTCCCGGCGAAAATCCGCCCGTTTATCCTGGCTTAGATTGTACACGTCGATATCATCCACCAGGTAGCGGCCCGTCGACGGTTCGTTCATGGCCCCCATGATGGACAGCAGCGTGGATTTTCCGGCGCCCGATTCACCCATGATGGCCACGAACTCGCCCAGCTCGATTGAGAGGTTGATGTTCTCCACCGCAGTAACGCTGGCGTTGCCGGTGCCGTATTGCCGAGACAGGTTGTTACTGGCAATGTAACTCATGATGTCTTCTCCTATAACGTGTGCAGGGCTTTATTGGGATCCAAGCGGGCCGCCATCAGGGCCGGGTAGGCACTGGCCAGCAATCCCAGGGCGATTGACAGGGCTACCGATCCGCCGAACAGGGCCATGTTCAGCGGGACCCCGACGCTGCTTTTTTCCATGAAGAACTGGAAAAATGCCCAGGTGCCCCCGTAGCCGGCCATATACCCCAGCAGACCGGCCATTGCCGAAATAAGCGCCGCTTCGATAAAGATGATCCGCATGATGTGGGTCCTCCGGAATCCGATGGCCCGGAAGATGCCGATCTCACCGGTTCTTTCCCGAACACTGCCCATCATGGTGACCAGGACCACCAGGCTGCCCACCAGCAAGACCACCGCGCTGGTGCCGTAAGAAAACTTCTTGAAACGGTGCAAGGTCTCCATGCGGCCTTTGACCACCTGCTGGATTGCCATTACCCGGGCACTGGGCAGGGCGCCTGAAATCTGGCGCACCATCTCGGTGATCGGGCAGGCGTTGCACAGGGCGGCGACTTCCACCATGGAGATCAGGCCGGTCTTGTTTAGAATCTTCTGGGCGGCCGGAATCCTGGAAAAAACAAGGTGGTCGTCCTGGGAGCCGGTTGGTTCCAGCACCCCGGAAACCCGGTAGGGGGAGCCTTCCAGGGTGATGCGATCATTGGGGGCCACATTGAGAATGCGGGCGGCTTCACTGCCGATCATGATCTTCTCCGGGTCCGGCGTGCGTCCCTTTACCCGCCACCAGGGCTTCAAAATGAGGGCGGCCTCAAAATCGACGCCGGCCAGCAGGATCCGCTTGTCTTCAACATTGACGCCACCAAGCACCACCGGACCTACGGCGGCCACGTTGGCCGCGTTTTTTATCTTTCCGATCGCGGCTAGATCTTGCTGGTTGATCTCCTGCATTTCAAACGAGATCCCGCCCAGGGACAGGCCGCCGTACGTGAGCGGCAGGTTATCGGTTTTCGGGACCGCCAGGATGTTGGCCCCGTATTTTTCAAGCTTCATGTTGATGTCGGCGGTCATGGTCCGGGTAAAACTGATCAGGGCCACCACCGTGGCGACCCCGATCATCAGGCCGGCCAGGATGAAAGCCGCTTTGGCCTTGCGCCGCGACATATTTTTTACAGCAATTTCGGTGAGTGTCATAACTAGACCCTTTTAGAAAAGTTGAAGTACCGGATGCCTTCCACAATGTCCGCTTTCTGGATGATCAACTTATCGCCTTCAATGCGGCGATTCAAAGGCGCGGGATTGCACCCCCCCTTGATCTCGTTGATCCGAATCGAAGCGAATTTGCGCCCGCAGTTGCGGCAGATCATCTGGTCCCCTACCTGGACATAACCTTTGCCGGCCGGCCAGCAGACGTCACAGGCATCGAAGGCGGCCCTGATCACACCATCGGAACTTTTCAAAATAAAATAGGTGATGGTCTGGTTGCCGACAGTATAGCGGAAATGACGCGCCTTGCCGTCATCAAACAGATGCACGGCATATTCCACATGGTCCGAATCCGGGGCGGAGGTGACACCGGTGGTGCTGCCGGAGCCGCTTTTACCGGAAGGCACCAAAGTGTACATGGCCGCCCCGGCGGCGATAAATACCGCACACACGGCGATCGCGATCAGGGGCAGTTTGGAACTTTTGCCTTCATTGAGGACCGCGGCTTTTTTGGCGGACCGGATTTCAGCACTGGTCATTTTTCTTTTCTTTTTGGACATGGGGTTACTCCTTATAACCATTTGAGTTCTCTATCACCAATTGCCAGGGGCAATAATGGCGGTGATTACCGATTTATAGCTCGGCACTACAGCGTATGAATGGACGCAGCGTTCAGATGGGGATGGGGCCGAAATGGCGGAGCCATCCTGTTAACCAGTAAATGGCGACCCATCCATGGTTTGATAGCGTGGCGCGGTGTTAACAGAGAAAAGACTGGTTGGCTAGGTAGATAGGACCGGTTCTTGGGCGAATTTCCAGATGGGAATGTCTGGACCCGGAGCCGGGCGGTCTGTGTTGGCCATCCTTGGCGGAAACAATCATCCCGACCTGGATCTGCTGATCGTCTCCGGTGGTGCCGACATGGGTCAGCGCGTATGCCTGCGGGATCTGTTCCCCGGCGGCTTGCAAAGTGCAGGCACAGGTCGGTTCCATCGGAATTTCAGCCGGGCAGCAACCGTCGCCTACCAAAGCGGGTTGCTGACCACCCGAGGTGGGGGCCATATCTTCGGCACAATTGCCACAGCAGTCATGCCCGGCCAAAGCGCTGACCCCGGTGAGGGCCGTGAGAAAACTCACCAGCAAGAGCGCGGCAGTGTATTTATATAGGTTGCGATATCGATGCATGCTTTTATTGCCCTGATTACACTGATTGAAAAATAAAATTGTTTTTTCAATCTGTCAAGGATAAAGTGCGTAGGGGTGTAAATTGTTGATATTATGACTAAAACCAATGCGCGCGGGGACTTGCGAAACCCTGGGTGAAGTCCTACAATGTGGTATCTCAGAAAGTCCTGTATTTACAGCATAATCCTGCTTACAAAGCGCCTGTACAGAAGGGCGGCCCCGCGTGTTACTGCCGGTTTGCAGAAGAAAGCGGCCGGTCTTGGGCTTAGAGAGAGCCATCCAGTTCAGCGGCCACATCCCGCCCGCAGGTCCGGCAACGTTGGGCTCCCCGGAACAGTGGGTCCCCGCATTCCGAACAGTGGTAGCGCTCGCATTCGGCTCGGGCCCAGGCCGTGCTGCCCGCCTCATCGCCCAGGGCGGCCACCTTTTCCCGCCACAAGGGGATGGCCCGTTTCATGACCCGTTTACCAGTGGCCAGACCAAAATTTTCTACCAGTTCACAGGGCCAGTCGGCACACTGGTGACAGGAGTAGTAGCCCTTTGCGCGGATACATTTACGCAGGTCGCAATGCTGGCAGTACAGGTACAGGCAATCGGGCGGGTCCGTTTGCATGCACCCGCGGCACTCCGTCTCTTCCGGTTTGGTTCCGTAAAGACCACCTATGGCGGATTTGAATTTTTTATTGTTGTCGCGGGTGGCGATGTAGACGCCGCAGGTGCCGCAATACAATCCGCAGGGGGCTCGGAGGTCCTTGTTTTTGAATTCTTCTTCGGTCCAGCCTCGCATAGGCTTTTTCTCCTTCCCTGTATGGTCGGTTCGGGTGGGATCGATCTGTTCAGTTAGTTGTGCAGCAACAATGCTCTTTTGCTAGGAAAATCCGAAATACGAAATCCGAAATTCGAAACGCTAAACAATAGAGCAAATCATAATGACCGAAAGAAACAAACTAAGCTTATTCAAACAACCGGGGCACCTGTTTTAGTCATTATCTCTTAGAATTTTTAAATTTTTTTCGAGCTTCGGGCTTCGAATTTGCGGCCTACGCCTTGAGAACATTCCGAGATCAGTTTATCTGACCAACTTGATATCAAGCTGGCATAACTTATTTGCCTTTCGTGTGGGACACAACCCCATCATATTTGCGGATCAAGGCGCACTGCTGTTCCATAAACCAGCAGTTCGGCGGCGCTGCCCACCACACTGGTCGTCATGTAGCGTACGTTGATCACTGCATCAGCGCCCAACTCCGATGCCTGGGCCTGCATCCGGGCGGCAGCAGTGGCCCGCGCCTGACCCATCATCTGGGTATATTCGGTCAGTTCGCCGCCCAGGATCAACCGCACAATGGCAGACAGGTCTTTCCCGAGCCAAACCGCAAAGACCGTGTGTCCCTGAACCAGGCCAAGCACCTGGGCTATTTCACGCCCGGGCAATTTGTCCGAGTTCAGGAGCAACATCCCATTGTCTGCCGCCTCTGTGTCCGACTCGGGGGCCTGGCCAGCGTGCGCCATCTGCTCGACTGCCAGGGTTAGCAGTACCAATAAGATGCCTCCCAGGAGGCTGAACACCGCCGCGCGCAGCCACCAGGGAACGACCGGGTCTGCGGCCACGACGACGTGCCACGGTATTCCTATAAAAACAACGGTAAACAGACCGGCGACAAACGCCAGCGACCCTATTTGTCTTAAAAACCGCATGGTGCCCCCTTTTTCCATTGCGATCATTGAGTTTTACCCAGCTGCCGCATATCAAAGATTCTAATTCATCTGGCGGAGATTGAGCAGGGCCCAATACACCCCTTTTACGACTTCCGCCATTTTGGTGAAATCCAACGTTTCAATGCTATCGGAAGTTTCGTGATAATGGGGATTCCGGTAGAATGCGGTATCCGTAATCATGACGGCCGGGTACCCGAATTTCCAGTAATTCAGGTGATCCGAAAAGTCCACTCCCGGCAGAATAGCCGGTGCTTTGAGGCTTTCAACCGGCAGATCAGACAGGGCCAGGGTGTCTCGAAAATGGTTGACCAGTCTACGGCTACCGAAATTGCCCACCACGCCGATGAAATTGCCCCGGGTCGGGTAGAAAAGCTTCATGAAAGGCACGGGATATTGCTGAGATTTGGGGGCCTCGGTATAGTAGCCGATCATCTCCAGACTGGCCATGCCCAGAATTTTGGCGCCGGTCGCATGCAGCGACTGGGCATGAATGTAGCTGCCCATGTATTTCGAACGGAAAATGGGCGGCTCTTCGAGGGTATAGGCGACAAAATCAATCCGGAAATCGATCGGCGGGGCATGCTCTTTAAAGAGGCCGGCCACGGCCAGCAGTCCGGCAACCGCGGAGGCGTTGTCATCCGCACCCGGCTGATCTCCGCAAACATCATAGTGAGCGCCCAGCACGAAGCGAGGCGCCGTTTCAGAACCGTAGGAAGCCAGGATGTTCTTGTAGCTGCGCCGATCGATCTTGAAACGCTGCTCGACTGGACGATAGCCCTGGGCTTCGAAACGCCCGTAGATATAGCCGGCCACCTGGTCCAATGAGATGACATTGTAGTAATTACGGGGCGGATACACACTGGTCAGTTGCTGCACAACGGCATACAACTCCCGTTGATCAACTGCTACCGCAGGGTGCTCGTAAGGGATGTCGGCAGACATGCAGCTCCCCGTTGCCAATGTAATAACCATCGCCAGTATTAAATGCTTCAAGTCCAGATAGGGATCCTTGTATACCATGCCGTCTTTGAGACAATGCTGCTCAAGACCCGGTTAGGGCAATTTCCCCTTCGGTTTTCGGAAAGCCCTTTTGCACGGTGAGCCGGAACTTGCTGAAGACAAACGACCGGTATTCAGTAGGCTCCGCCTGCAGCTTCTCGAGGGCCGCGTCGATGGATTTGCGGACGTCACTTTCTTTCCAGTCGTTCCAGTCTTCGCGGCTTTGCCACCGGCTGATGACCAGCAATTCCTGGGGGTCATCGGTACTGACCAGGGTTTCCCCGGAGATGTAGCCCGCATGCTCCATGGCATTTATCCGCAGTTTTTTGATCAATGCCAGAAACTCTTTGTCGGAACCAGGCGCCATCTGCCGTTTGATGAAAACAGTCGTCAGCATGTTACCCTCCTTATGGTTGAATATTTTGCCGGGTCTGCGGTTCATACAGTCGCGCGTCGCATAGCGTGTCTCCAACGAGCTGTAACCTGAGCTGAGGTGTCTTTGGCGGAAGTGAGCAGATAAAAAAAATTTACCATAAACCTCACGGCATTGCCAATAACAATATGGGCCCCCCGGGCAGGTCTGCGACAGCTTTTCTAATGTCGTTGAGGGGTTGCCGGGCGGGTTAAATAATGTTAACAGGCAGACCGCGAACCAAGCGTGGGGACTGCCGGTGAACATATTGCTCAAACCGGTGGGGCCCCGGCCAGGCAGAACGGAACGGGATGCTATGGTGACGGATGGAAAATTGAAATTGGAGGCGGCCTTGGCCGGACCGCTGTTCATGCTGTCGGCGGCCGTGCTGTTCACGGCCCTGAACCTGCTCGTGAAGCTGCTGGGGCCGCAGTTCAACGTATGGCACATCGGGTTTTACCGATTTTTCGGCGGCATGGTGGTTTTGTTGGCCGTTTTTGGGCGCCACAAGAACCCCTATCAGGGGCAAAACATCCGCTTGTTGATCATACGCGGCTGTACGGGGTCGATCGCTTTCATATCGGTGATTACCGCTATAAGGCTATTGCCGGTTTCCACGGCCCTGGTCATATTCTATTCCTTTCCGGCTTTCGCGGCGATCGCCGCTTTCCTGATTTACGGCGAACGGATCGGAAAGCTTCAAGCAATCTGTATTTTCCTGGTCATGGCCGGGGTGGCGATTTTGTTCGATTTCGAGCTGTCAGGCGGCATCTTCGGTCAGGCCATCGCTTTGGTCGGCGGCATTTTCGCCGGCATCACGGTGACCTTGATCCGGTCCCTGCGCGAGACCAACGGGCCGGTCATCATCTATCTGTATTTTTGTACCATGGGGGCCCTGGTGACCCTGCCCATGTTTGCCCTGGATCCGGTTTTGCCCGTCAACGCGGTGGAGGGGCTCATGATCCTGGGAATTATTTTTGCCTCCGTGCTGGCCCAACTGCTGATGAACCAGGGATTTTTCTATTGTCGCGGGTGGGAAGGCGGGGTCTTCATGTCCAGTGAAGTGATATTTACCGCAGCGGTAGGGATTGTGTTTTTAGACGATCCAACAACAATCCAATTCTGGTTGGGCGGCTTGCTCATCATGGTCAGTATTGCGGCCCTCAATCGGCTTAAAGCCGGCCATCAACCCGCTAGCTCTCCCAATATCTGACCCAATCTCCGGTTAGGGGTGACAGCATGCATGCTTTCGATGAGGATATTCAACTGCGACTGGACGGCGCCGGGTGTTTTCAGGCTACGGTGAGCAATCGCTGGTCCATTAACGAAACGCCGGACGGCGGCTACCTGATGGCCCTGCTGGCCGGCGCGGCCCTGGAAACCAGTCTAAAAAGCGGCCTGTCCATTCTGACCGCCAACTTCATTGCCCGGTCACAGGCTGGGCCGGCCGAAATAGTAACTGGGCACATGGGCGCCTCACGCCATTTCGATCGGCGGCAGGTCAGCCTGTTTCAAGAAGGGGTTGAGACTATCCGTTCGATGGTCACCCTGAGCGACGGCGCGCCCGACGGAACCGACGCCTGCTACGAAAAGGCGGCCCCGGTGCTGGCCCCTCCGAGTGATTGTGTGCAATTCGGTCAAATGCCGGGTTATACCCTGTTAGACAACCTGGATGTACGGCTGGACCCGGATTGTGTCGGCTGGACAACCGGTCAGCTGGGGAACCGAGCAGAGTTGCGCGGTTGGCTTAAATTCAAGGACGACCGGGCTTTTGATACCTCGGCGCTGGTGTTGGCCGCAGATGCGTTTCCGCCGCCGGTTTTCGTCACCCAGGGCATGGTGGCCTGGGTGCCCACGCTTGAGATGAGCGTCAATATACGCAACTTGGCGCAGACCAGGTGGCTCAAATGCGTCTTTCGGACCCGATTTTTAAACGGCGGTATGGTGGAAGAGGATGGGGAAATCTGGGATGAGGTTGGTGAACTGTTGGCCATTTCAAGACAGGTGGCCCAGTATCGCAAGGCTTAACGGTTTCCGGCCCGGTACATTCGCAGGCCGGGACGCCGAACATCTTCTGGACAATCTCACCCAGCCTGAGCATGTCCGTCCCCTTTTACGCCTACACTGCCTACCAATTGCAGCCCTCTGTTGACCGTTAGACTTTATCGACTCCATGGATTGGAAAGTATAAAGCCCTTTTTAGCTTTTAGTGTCCAATAAGCGGTTTTAGACTTAACACTTAAAACTTAAAACTTAACACGCTCTATTAGAGGCTATTATAGAGCACATCCACAACCGCCTCCTCCAGGGTGTCGGCGGTACAAAAAAGATCCAGGTTCAAGATGCCGGCGGAGAGTGCCAGTTGATCTTCATGGTCGTAACTGGCCTGTGCCAGAACGACATCACGGTTGATTGCATCCGAACCGGTTACCTCGTAATCATCATACCAGGGTGAGCCGTCTTTTTTTCGGTGGGACTTGACCAGGCGAATACGTACGTCCAATTCCAGATCCGGAATGAACAGGCAGATATCCCGGCCATCCCGACGGCGCACGATGGATCCATGCGAGAATTGCCAGTCGTTATCCGGGGTACTTTTAGGTTTCATTTTAATCTTCCTCTGCTATGGTGTTGATCGCTAAATCCCTTTTTGGAAACAATCCGGTTTAAGGGAACGATCTGTGGAAGCTTCAAATAACGTTCTAAAATCAATATACTTTTTAACGAACTGCCCTATTTTCTTATAAGCGCTTGATACCCGGCGGCCGGTGAAGACGAAAGGTTTGGCGTTGAATTCCGACCTATTTCTATAGGGCTGTTCAATTCCGGTAGCAATATTCCGGAGTTGATCCGGCCTGCCGGGGGCTGCCCGTCAGTTGGATAAGGATAATATCGAATCCGCGGGTGTCATTGGCTTGGGCCGCCAATTTGTTGGCCGGCTGCGCCAAGGAAGAACATATGGAGAATGAGCGGTGGATGTAGCGATTGTCGAATTCGAATCATACGCAACATCGGTTGCCGGAGCGCTGGACGCCCTGAAAGTTGACGACGCTTTCAGCTCGCAATCAGGCATATTGATCAAGCCCAACCTGATCAACGACTCGCCCCATCCCGTGACGACGCCCTCGGCCTGCTGCCAGGCCATTATCGACTATATTCAGGCCCGCTGCGATGTTCCCATCGTCATTGCTGAAGGATGTGGCGACAGTGTGCTGGAAACGGACGAGGTGTTTGCCTCTTTAGGGTACGCCGCCCTGGCTCGCAAATATGACGGGGTTACGCTCCTGGATTTGAACCATGCGCCGCTCACCACCCGGGAGCGACCGGATTGTGAGGTATTCCCGGAGATGATACTGCCAAAGATCGCTTTCACCCACTATGTTATATCGGTTCCGGTCTTGAAGGCCCACTCCCTGGCCGGGTTGACCGGAAGCCTGAAGAACATGCTGGGCTTTGCCCCGCCGGAACATTATTCTGGTCGGTACGGGAGCTGGAAAAAGGCGGTTTTCCACGGCCGCATGCAGCAGTCGATCATAGATTTGAATCGTTACATAACACCCGACCTAACGGTGATGGACGCCAGCATCGGGTTGGCGGATTACCACCTGGGCGGCCGGCAGTGCGACCCGCCGGTGGCCAAGATTGTAGCCGGCTATAACCCCTGGGAGGTGGACCGCGAAGCCGCCCGCCTCTTGAATTTGGACTGGCTGTCGATTGAGCATGTGCGAGCTGGAATCAACTAGAAAAGTTTCTGCCAACAGGGAATTCGCGTTTCATTGCATACTGGTATATAAGAATTGTAAACGTCTGCAGGTAACTATGTAATCCGGGAAAGGAAATCGTTACTGATGGAGACCCAATTTCTACCAGCCAAGCGAACGGACGTCAGGGTTTTCAACCAGCAGGTTGAAGATGTCAGCAATAGTCCGGTGATGACCGCCCTGTTGGACACCATGGCCGGCCTGCTGGTGGTTCTCAACGAAGATCGCCAGGTAGTGGCCATCAACGACGCTTTTTTAGCAACCCTGGGCATAGACGACCCCGACGAGGTTCTGGGCCTGCGTCTGGGGGAGAGCCTCAAGTGTGAGCACGCCTATGAGCAACCCGGGGGATGCGGGACCACGGCTTACTGCTCGACCTGCGGTTCGGCCATCGCCATGATGACGGCTATCAACGAGGACCGGTCCGACGAACAGCTGTGCGCTCTGACCGCTATCCTGGACGGCGCCAAACATGATCTCTCCCTGCTCATCAAAGCGCACCCGATTACCATCGACGGCAATCGCTGGATCCTGGTGATCGCCCAGGATGTCACCCAGCAGCAGTTCTGGGCCAACCTGGAAAGTGTCTTTTTCCACGACATCAACAATATCCTGTCCACGTTGAGCGGCTATGGTGAGATCCTGGCCATGGATCTGCCCGACAATAAAGAGGTGCGCAAGGTCAATGATGGCATTGAAAGGCTGCGAAAAGAGATGGCGCTGCAAAGGAGTCTTTCCAGCCGCAAAGATGCCAAATATCTACCTATCACATCCGCGGAGTCTTCCACGGACCGGATAAAACAGGAGACGGGCATCCTGATCCACCAACACCGGGCCGCCAATGGCAAGACAATCGTGGAAAAGTGGCCCCGTGAAAATATTAAGCTGCAAACGGATGCCCTGCTGGTTTCCCGGGTATTGGGCAATATGATTATCAATGCCCTGGAAGCATCGGCGGAGGGCGACACCGTCAAGCTCACCACCCTGGTGGAGCCGGCCCACATCACCTGGGAGATCTGGAACGACGGGTTCATTCCCGCAGATATCCAAAAAAGGGTCTTTCAACGCCATTTCAGCACCAAGGCCAATTTCGGCCGCGGGCTGGGCACCTTTTCCATGAAGCTCTTCGGCGAACGCTACCTGAAAGGAAAGGTCTCTTTCACCTCCACCGAAGCCGACGGCACCACATTTAGATTCCGTTTACCCAAGGAATCTAAATAGCCCCAGAAGCCAACTCAGCGGTGAATTTTAGTTCGAGATCAAGGCGGACGTGTGATCTAAACCGGAGGAATACTTGTCAGTATTTCGAGGATTTGGAGTGCACGTCCAACGAAGATATCGGGCCAAATAGCGTTTCGTCATGCCGGACTCGATCCGGCATCCAGCGGATTACCTCAGTTTTTGCATCTTGTTCTGATTTTTCAATAGGGATATCGGGCTAAAAGGCACCCCAGAGTTGGCTTCTGGCCTAAATGGGCGATCCCCCTTGGTGGGATGGGTTAATCGGGCTGGGGAAGGAGGAGGATCGCACCATCCAGGTTTCCATTCTATATAACCACGAAGTATGCCAGCCAGTTTGATTTCCGCTCACTTTTCTAAAAAAATGTGAAGTTTATAATTATACTAAGTATAAACAACTGGTTGTAAAAAACGTAATGCCTTGATGGTGAGTAGCAAGGAATGGCAGCCCATTTCCGGTTTGCATTCCCTTGCACATAAAGTTGTGCATCGGGCGCACAGAAAAATGTGCAAAAGAATGATAGAAGCTGTTAAAAGTTGTGGATGAGGGTCCCCGCTGAAAAGAGCGGGATCTTCGACAAGATCAAGTCTTCGCTCTATGCGCTTCCGTCTTCGCTTGCCAAGCTACGCCGGACAAGATGCCGAACAAGATGCAGGACTGGCAAGGCAGCCACAATTATCCGACCGGAGGTGCCAGTGGAGTCAAAGCCTATCGAGTTGAATATATGTAATATTCCTTGTATTAAACTCGAGGAGCAAACATAGTGATGTGGCCTTAGACGCAATTTTAAACAGCTTCTGAGAAATTACTTGACTTATACCCGAAAACGAGTATAAATCCGACCTTTCTGAGGGTGGATCAAACCGCTCGCGGAAGCCTTGCGCCGAGGTAGCTCAGTCGGTAGAGCAGGGGACTGAAAATCCCCGTGTCGGCAGTTCGATTCTGTCCCTCGGCACCAATAAATGCTCAATTAGAATAGGGGGTTAGCCATTGCAGTGGCTAACCCTTTTTCTTTGGCTGATCGCCTATGTGAGAATTCATGTGAGACTTTGTTAATTTTCGAACTGGCTCTCATAATATTTTTTCCATTTTCTGATGGCATTATCACTGACATTGTACTTTTTACCCGTACCGACATATCCAAGCTTTTTAATATCCTCGCATAGAGTTGGATAATCAGGGCGCTCGGCCTTGCGTAGCCAAAATCCTTGATGCATGTTTGTCGGTCGTCCACCGTTCTCTGGCAAAGGCATCGAGACAATATCGACATTTTCAAGTTTTTCCATGGCATCTCGTTCTGCCTCCCCGATTGATTGCAGGTAACCTTCAGTGGTTTTGCGATTCTCGTGCCCCAGAATACGTTGTATGACACCAAGTGGAACCCCGAGGTCATCAAGAATTGATGCCGTTAAATATCGAAATGGATGGTATCTAAAATATTTAACATTTGCCTTTTCACAGAGGCTTGTCATCAATCTTTTCCTGTCTGCATAAGGACCGCTAACCATCTGATTTGATTTTCTGCTCCAGTAAGTGTGCCAAAAGACCCAATGTTTTTCAGGATCTCTGTTCTTAAAACGATAAAGCAAGATTTCATAGAGCTTCGAAACCATGGGCACATCTCTTGACTCACGATTGCCGCCCTTTTTCTTCCGAGTCCACAGTGTGACATACCGTTGCTCAAAATTGACGTCATCCCACGTAAGTGAATTGATTTCATTCATCCGAGCAGCGGTTAATAATATTGACCACAGATAGTCCTGGGAATCAGGATCAGCAATGCTAATGACCTTGTAAACGTCCTCTTTAGGCGGTACATATCTTTTATTTTTTTCCACAGGAAGAAAATCAATCCCATCTGTTGGATTATGTGAGATAAAGTTTCTCTTGATTCCGTAATTGAAGATGGCTCTTAGGTATCTTAGTTCTTTGTTTGCTGTATTTGCTGAAACATCAGCTCGTTTCATGATATACGTTTCAACCATCCCACTTGTTATTTCGGAACAGCTTAAGTCTTTCCATTCCTTTATCCACCTTCGGGAGCGATATATAACATGCCGAAAGTGTTCTTTAGAATTATACCTTTTCACATAATCCAGACGCTTGTTAGCCAAGGTCAAGAAGTCCATATCGATTTGGGTCGTCTTCGTCAGTTTTGGATTTTCTAGCTCCTCCCTTCTTTTTGCTTCGGCCTTTTTGGCCTCCCTTCTTGTTTTGAACCAGGTTTTTGTGTACCTGATCCCCTTCAGGGTGAAGTCGTACCTCCACCCCTTGCCTTCTAAAAAATATTCGCTCATAGAGGTCCTCCTCTCTTGGGAAAAACAGAGAACCCCCGAGCTTCCTGCCGCCCAACTCCTGCCAGTTTTTGTAAACCCAACTGGTGCTTTTTCCGAAGAATTGGGCAACCTCCTCGCGGGTCATTATCCCAGATGTTGAATTTTTGTCAATCGGTGAAATGGACACGATTTACCTCCCTCAGCCCGGCCGCCGGGCTCAGGTTCGAGGGGAGGTAACTATTTAGGTGGGGGGCCTTTAGAGGCCAAATGTGAAGTACGAATGATCACTAAATATAGGGTCCTGTTCGATCAGGATCCGGTCGGTAACTCTTTTAAATATCCCTCAAAACCTTGCAATTTGAACTCAAAAACTTTTTTTGCCGGAAAACCTGTTAGGTATTTCCGGCAAGCCTGACATTTTATTTAACGATTGTTTCACCGTCGTTCATATAAAGCCCATATCTTTGGCAAAGCCGATATAATAGCCTTTCATCAACTTCTATTCCTCGGGCATCACCATTATTATATTTTTTGAAACCCAGTCGCTTGGTGATTCTCCCAAGTCCCTGGGGCGACATGCAAAATTGGTCAGGCCGATCTTCATTGATAACATCCAATATATCCTGATTAAAAAGGCGCCCTCGATTTATTTTGTCGTAACATTCAACAATTGCTTTGACCACCTGGGCATCCTTGCTGTCTGATGCGTCTTTTTTCCGTGAATCCTCAACTTTTTGGGTGAATTCGATAAACCACGATTCATCCTGGCCAACCATATTGATAATCTGGCGTATAGGTTTCAAAATATCGCCCAATCTGCCGATAGCAGGATTTTCCAACAGAGATAATTGGCGATCAATCCATCGAGCGCGAAATGCTACAAGCCTTTCCCGAAATAGAAGCCCGTTTGATTCCTTCACATCATCTGGAAATATCCTCGACGTTTCTGGCATTACGATCTGAATTGACCGTGTCTCCAGTATTTCGTGGATAGTCTCATTTGTGGCCATAATTGTTGGTCCGTAAATCTCATAATACTTTGTATCGTTAAAAGCCCCTTTTTCAGGATGCATCACCCGAGGAACTTTTGCACCGCTTTCAAACCGAGCTAATAAAATATCTTCAGCGCCCGACCGTTCAATTTTTCTTTGCAGGTCCATAATATCAAAAAACAATGTCGCTCGATGATCCGTCGCTAATCTAATCAAATGTGCTTCTCTAATGGTTGTTAGTATAACGCCACGATATGATGCGAAGATAATTCCTTTGGCTGTGCGACTTTTGCCTCTGGCTGGAATTGCATAAAACCATAGTATGGGAGAATATGGAAATCGATCGTACATATAGGTATGCATAACCCAGCAGGCCAAGAATTTATAATGGTTATCATCTGGCAATTCACTGATGGACTTATGATAATCAACCAAATTTTCGAAGAGCTGATGATCATTGTCATCATCATAATGCTTTAACACCTCATTGGATATTGGTAATTTCCAGGGTATTTTATCTGCTTGAGGTGGAATTAAAGTGCAATCAGGCAGCTCGTGTTTGTCTTTAACATGAAGCGATCCGTTCTCTTTTACCAGGTATTTTACTTTGTTATTGTCGAGGACGAGATCAACCAGCCCCGGGAACGAGGCTGAGAATCTTTTTTCTTTATCCTTTTTATTATTGTTTTTTTGATTTCCGAACTCACAATTATCCTTATCACAGACTGTTATTCCAACGTCAACGAGGTCCCTTAGATGGCTTCCTTCACCACAACCGACGCTGTATTTCTTTGGGTCGTTTTTAAGGACTTTGTATACGCTACGAACATCCGCTTCCGCTTTTTTAGGCTCATCAGTTGTATGCATAGCCTTCTGGATGGTATCTTCAACTGACCATCCTTCATTAAACGCATAAATGCTTAAAACCTGGCGAACTTGATGCCGATAACCCTTTTTAGGCTTGTTTTCAGGGTCAAACAACTTTGATATACAGGCCGGCATGAAACCGAGTGGTTTCACTTCCGAACCCTTAGCCGTGTCTTGAACTTTTTTATTGGGACCGTGATCTATGACCAGCTGTTCAAAGTCTGACACCGAATATTCTTTATCTGATGCATGAACAATCTCAACGTCTTTTGGATTATCCTTATCCTTATAATTAATGGTACCTGGAACCCTGAGCAGGTGGACTGGATTTTTAACCTGCGGGTCTGAATTCGCGAGGTTGATCAATGCTCGTTGCATTTGATCCCATAAATCCGAGGGTTGGATAATTACCGTGTTAAAGCCTAAATAGACGCCTCGATGCTAACAAAAGCTGACCCCTTTACACTCAATTAAATTAACCCATTTAGTGCGCGTCTGTTTGCAAGATCGAATCTGATCAAAATCGGAGGTCAGCATAATATTATCGATGGGT
>Ga0126335_1000313_pt1 | contig 22725 bp, 11 predicted proteins | sample OlaspJWI45metaG_FD_108409 | JGI IMG/M metagenome (GOLD analysis project Ga0126335, IMG submission 108409) | Marine gutless worms symbiont microbial communities from Oahu, Hawaii - Olavius sp. 1 OAHU.JWI-45 metaG | ecosystem: Host-associated > Annelida > Digestive system > Unclassified | place... | reverse complement strand
CAGTCTGGCGGCGGCATTGAGAACCGACTGAAGTCGACTGAGCTGAGACGCAGGAAGTCCTGCGAGTGTTGCGTTGCAGTAGTCGAGACGTGGCATAACCAGCGACACGACTAGCGAATGGAATACGGAATCGGACACTGAGCGTCTGATGCTGCGGAGCTGTCGTAAGAGCGAAACATCCGGACACCGTACGCGACACATGAGACCGCATAGCGACATCGCTGTCGATGAGAACTCCAAGGTCGCGAACAGTTGTCGAGGGCAGCACGTGGTTCTCTCCGTCACGAACAGCAGCAGATGGCAGATGGTTCTGCCGACGAGTGGTCGAACACCAGGAAAACGATACGCCCGAGAAGCTCGGACATCACCGATAAAAGTCATATGGCGGGATATAAATTTGCTTATTATTTTTATTACTGCAGCCTACACTTTTGAAAATTTCAGTCACTTACTTTATGCATTATCGCGAACACTACTTCTTCCACACTTGGTGACACGCTGAAACTATTTTTTTCAGCCGACTGTGTCCTTATAATAATCAAAATTAGAATGATGCTGAATAATAAGTAAAAAATTGGCAAAACAGATTTTAGCGTAATGCAGGAAATGTTTTGGGTCTGTGTTCATGTACAGTCGGTGCGCGGAAGCGTTCGTTCGTGTTGGCCTACAGCAAACACTTGTCATCATCATCATCATCATCAACAACAACATCGTCGTCAGACCTCTCTGCTGCACAGCGGTGACGACATACTCCAACAACTGCCACACACACAAGAGGTTCACTAGACTTGTAGTAGTAACAGTAGTAGTAGTAGTAGTAGTAGTAGTAATACGGTAGTGACGACATACTCAGTGACTTGCAGTCGCATTTCAACTCAAATCCGGTTAGTAGTTGAACAGTTGCGCATTTTCGTGTTGTGGTGTCGGCCAACATTTCATTTTGTACGGTAACACAACAACATCGATTAGGTGATGTGCACATTGTTGTATGACTACGTACTGCACTGTAATTTTATATTTCTCTCGCGCTATTGCTTGCCAAGAAATACATCGGCGGTGCGTTTGAATTTGACAAATCTTTGTACAAAATACTGTCGGTCTTTTTACATACTGCTACAGTAGTACATTACTACTACTGTGGTACTACTACTGCTGCTACTGGTAGGCCCCACTGTATTGCGTACTCGCAAAGGTACAAGAATACGTGTAATTAAAGTGATTCATCGAGATAAAGTAAACCTAAGTCAAAGTTCAGATACGTCCCGCCAGTGTTGTTAACAAGGACTTGACCTTCAAGGCCAAGGCCAAGGACTTGACGTCAGAACAAGTTGAAGGACCGCTTTAGATTAGGAGAGTGACAAAACACAAAAACTAAGAATAAGTAACTCAACAGTGGCACAAATTCACGCAATAAACAGTGACAAAGCTATAAAAGCTATAAAGCTTGCAATCGCATGTCATGGTTTCTGTGGCTCTGAGGTGCCCTGGAAAATTAAAATTAATTTACAGTCCAGTCATTCATGCGACAAAAGTGCTTTTAAACATTGTAGCAGTAATAGTCTGACAAATCACAAGTCTTGCAAGGCCAAGGACCTGGTTGGCCAACTTGCCGAGGCCAAGGACTTTTGCTCAAGGCCAAGGTCAAGGCCAAGGACTCAAAATTTGTCTAAGGCCAAGGACCAAGGCCAAGGACAACAACACTGCGTCCCGCACATTAAAACCAAATGAAGTTGATTTGCTTGACTCTGTTATAGAACATCGGTTACAAGGAGGACATCGATTCGCCGACATTACATCATCATCACCAGCAGCATCAGCAGCATGACGCAGACACGACACACCGACGACAGAATGGAACACTCTCTTCCTCTTACATCGTCAGACCTTTCCACCCCTTCGTTGTCGACTCGACCGCCGGCACGAGCACTGGCGGTCAGCAACGGCCGTCCAGACCGAGGATGATCCGGGAGACGTCGCTGGATGACGTCGTTGGTGGCCAGGATCAGTTGGAACAGCAGTTTCACCGAACTCTGTTACGTGTGGAAAGGATGATGAGAGCGAATGATGCGCGGGCAGTGGAGAGGGACAGACAGACGAGTGTCAGGGCTGAGTGGCAGCTTGTGGCGACTGTTGTTGATAGGATTTTACTTGTCATATTTGTAGCTACGACAGTCGGCGTCACAACGTGTCAATTGACTACCACTGCAGTGACCAGTTGGTCAGTCACAGCAGGACAATAACTGACCACTGCTGTCCCCAGAGACGCTGTCCTTGATCTAGAATCCTTGTCCTTGAACTGTCTTTGAGGACTAATCACCACACTGACCTTGGTCCCGAGGCTTGAGCCACTGTTACTAACACTTCTGACCAATGGGCGAGTACAGTTATCTAGTCGGCGTCACAATGGTCGTACTGTTTAGTGCGCCACACGCGTTTGACTTTATGCTAGGTACCGGTCCAGCCGACGTCGCTCTGCTCGTTCCAGTCGATACGCCTCATAACAATCACTCGACTTAGCTTACCGCTTGTCATCATGATAACATCTCGTAAAACTGGCGCACAATATCATTATATTCACTTACAATAAAACACGTCGCATTACAATGTATTGCAGGTAAATATTTGTCGCCCGGAGTACAACAAACCGGAACCGACAGGCATTAATCCTACACATTCTGCAAAAATAATTGATAAAAACATACACAAATGCAATAAACTTATTGATGCTTGCAGTTAATGTCAGTTAGTTCTTTCAAAATAAAAGCTAAATAAATAAACATTGAAATGTTATACCGGGCGCAGCCCGGTCCGGGCCGAAGGCCCGGCCGGCTGCGGCCATAGTAAGATCGTGCGTGTTTGCGTGTACTATTTGTATGTTTTGTTTTGTATGTTTTATGTTTTGTGTTTTGTATGTGGTTGTCGCTGCTGACTAGTTTGTAGTTTATCGCCGTGACGAAAGTAGTTTCTCTCACCGTGACGGAAGTACTCAGGAAAACTACGCAAAAGCGTGAAATTTTTCTTTTTGCGAAGGCCTCTGAAGCTGAAAGTTGCACACGCGTTCATCGTCGGTATTTGACGTCTTTTGCTGGTCTCCATTTTGAAAATTAGCCAGGATTGACAGAGTTAGATGCTGCTGAAGATCGCCAAAACAGCCAATTGTCTGTATCTAAAACGCCGCAACAGCGGAAACAAAACAGTGTGGTTTGAGCGAAGTGATAGTTAAAATGGCGGCGGGAGGATGTTGGAACAGCCGCTTCCAATGAGCTCCGCTCTCCGTGCGAGCCCCCGGAGTTTAGGTTTCCTAATGGGTTATGTAAATACAGCGTGTCCGGGTAAAAGTAAACCAATGTATACATGTTTATAACTCCGGCAAATAACGTCGGATTTAGCCAAATTCTGCATCAACAATACGACATCTAATCGCAAACAAATCACCAAATTTCAGTAAAATCTGTCAACGTCTGCAAAAATTACAGCACGTTTAGCGAGCTCACCCGAAAACGTGAAGTGTCTACTATTGGCAGTGTTTGGACATGTGACTGTGAAGTGCAAAAGTCAAACATATTTACAGTCTGTGTTCAAAATATTGGGATAGCTAAATTTACAGGACTGGACACTGCGACTCGACAATGACGGACTGGAAAATGACCGACTGGAAATTGGCAAACTGGTTCCAGCAGCGCCAGCTCAGTCCTACAACTACGGTGCTGTGAAGTTTGATTATTAGCACCAATCGAAGGCTTCGCCTTGGTGCCGTGCGGCCACGCAAGATTTTGCGAAAATTGTGCGGGTCGTGTAGCGGACATGGGTGCTAACTGCCCACTGCGCAGAGCTGTCATCCACATGGTGATGCGTGTTTTCTCGTAAAGCATTCGCTGATTAGATTGCATTGAACTGATTAGATTGCTGACGTTGACATTTTACCTAATGCTGAACATTAAAACGTGCTGTGTTTATACGGCGTGGCCCAAAAAACTGCACATTTCCATTTGCTTGATGTTAAATTGATATAGGTTTGTGAAATCTCAACCGAATTTTATAATTTTTGGCAGATTTACACCTGAATAGATTCCCAACAAAACAATGCATGTATACTCTCCACAGCACCTATTGCGTGTTCCTACACTACCTTGTAGAAATAATATTGTCCGTTTTCTGTGCTGTCTCAAGATGAAATTCGCTCATGAGTTATGTTGGCAAACAACTAAATGTGTCAATCATACAAAATTGTACTGATCAGTTTACAAGCAATGTGCAATATGCACTGATGAACGAGATATGCCAGTTTGTCGGGCGATCTCACGTGGGCTTAGGTGACTGCGTTGTGTCTTCCTGACTACAGATCAGCTTGCTTACGATCTCGACGTCTTCGGTGGTTCGAGCAGCTTCCTCGCCGTTGTACCGTCCAAGTCAATTTTCTTGATTAGATAATCAACAGCTCGACGTTTCCACATCTTATTTGGAAATTCTTTTATCATCCGCGTTGAGCCTCAATTTTTATGAGTGCGCAGATTACAGATCACACTACTGTCCTCAGCATTCAAGCGCCCCATTACTATAAAAGCTACTAAAATCAATAAAAAGGCACAGTTGTGACACTAGGCCTTGTATGACGCAATGATGACGTCATTGAAACGAAACTTTATAAAGTAAGTAAGAAAATTGCATCTTGTAGATACACTTTGGAAATACTTAAGGAACGCCGTATCAGGTAACTAAAGTTGTAGAAAACGGACAATATTATTTCTACAAGGTAGTGTAGGAACGGGCAATAGGTGCTGTGGACACGTGACCGCCGCTGTGTTTAAACTAGGTGGCGCGATTTCTCGACACTTTTAAATCAGACGTTGTTGAATAAAGATCGACAGTGCTGTGAATCTCGGAGTTCGTGCAGTGTGTGCTGTGGGTGATACGACTGGCGAGTCGATCTGCAGTGCTGTTTACTGTAACACTGCCGAGTCCTCACCCCATCGTCCACTATACGCTCACCACATTCAGTTCGAGTTCTGATTGCTATGACGACTGACGCAGGCCGTTACCGACCGTCCGCCGCCCGTCCTACGACGCCAGCAGTCCGTTCCGTCGGTATCGTCTACTACGCAGTTGTTCCAACGCGTCTGCTGCTTAGTGCTTGCTGCTAGCCGCTAGCTACATCTGTTTAGTGACATTCTTGGTTTTATACTATGTTACAGACTCCTTTTTCCCACATTGTCCCTCTTAATGTTTTCCTAGATACTGTATTGAGCCATAATTACCGAATTACGCCTGTTACTAAAGTTATACTCTGGTTTCAAGGCTGTCTGTTGATAATTTCAAGAATTTCCAAACAGGTTAACAGCTGAGTAGACCATACGCAGAGAGGGTGACCCGTAGATACTTGCTTACTTGCTTTACTAGAACGACTACATCTATTACGACTTATAGTTCCTTGACTGGAACTAAAAAAGTTTTTACTTCTGATTTCAATGACGTACACGCTGGCGATAGAACTACAGTGTATAGACGGCTTTGTCGCACCTGTACTGATGGCAGTGGGGTGCTGGTCGAGCCAGCCGGGCAACATGAGTCCCAGTATGACAAAGACGCCAAACACAAAGAGATTTCTGCTCAATGTCATGTCGACGAGCTGCAGGTTAGACACACCAACTGATACGATGATTCCTTCAACAAACATGTACCGCCACACGACTGTGTAATATCCATTTCACCTGTTTACTTCTATTTCCACAGGCGACATTTAAGAGGCTGGTCGCTCAACTGTGGATGCCATTCTTGCTTTGCGGCTTCAGTCAGAGCTGCACAGAGAATTTTCACAGCCTCTACATGTGGCTTACGTGGACATAAAGGCTGCGTTTGATTCGGTGGACCGGGAGACATTATGGATGGCATTTCAGGCTAAGCATTCTTAGTCAGTCTGATCAAGGACCTGCACACTGGAACAAAGTCATGGGTCCAAGTTGGCAGGAGTTACACGGCCTCGTTCCGTACATCTTTAGGGGTCCAACAAGGCTGTGTCCCGGCGCCTGCCCTGTTCCGCATTGCCACTGACTGCATCATGTCCAGTGTGCAGACACATCTCTCAGTCACGTCACGACAAGGCTCAGGACAGTTTGGCACCTGGAGAAGACAACCAGGCCTTCAGCGAAAATGCTGGGTGGAGCAGGTCAGCACGAGCACAGGTCTGTTTCCTTCTGACGCTTGGAGTGTTGCGACTGATCGGTCAGCATGGAGGGCGCGCGCGCAAGAGAGAGAGAGAGAGAGAGAGAGAGAGAGAGAGAGAGAGAGAGAGGTCTCTGGACCCCGAAAACTATGAGAGAGAGAGTTTGTTGTGTAAGATTATGCAAGATTCGGTAACATCGATATTTAGATCTTACATTAACTGTCACACCCAAACCCGTGACGCAGCAACGTGGGGCAATGACAGGATAACAGGATCAAAGACATGTCACACTTCCAAATGATTAACTGGGATGACGCAGTTGCTTATTTCATGGTACAATTCTATTTACAGACAAGAAAAGTAAAATACGTAATGACTCAGCGTTCCTTTTCCTCTTTTCACTTATGCATGCACTGTGAAGTCAGCAAAATCACCACTGATAAACCACGAATACACAAGTGGTCGTACGTAACAACAGCAAAGCCGTAAAAAAAGAAAATTAGCAAGAGTAAGCACGAGAATCAACGAACCGAACATTATGGTAAAAACTCCGCCGACTACCGGTTCCGGTATTGATACGAATAGTGCCGAGACTTTACCGAAGAGTCCCATCACTAACATGATAACAGCGCAGTAGACTATGACGCGCCGACTTCCAACCTGTCACATTACACCGACAACTCAACTTCGTTTTCAGTTCAGTTACATCTCCAACTTTATGCCTACATATTACATATCTTTTACAGCTCCTTATTCTTATGTAACTTCTTTTATTCGCAGTGACAGTTACTTTGCCAGTATAGTGGCACTTTTGAGCATAATATTGTATTAGTATTTCTTTCAGTTAAACAGCGAACTTTGAGTATCGTGTGCAGTCGTGCTAACAGTCTAAGTTTTGCGAGAGCAAAACTTCAACTACTTGTATTAAACATATGCTTGTTGTAATTACTGCATTATTTTGGGCGCACCTGTGTGCATGAATTGCATACACTGTTCTCATGGCCATTGGAACATCAGTGTTTACTGCAGCTGCCATATTTACAGCAATCAATCAAGCAAGCGGTGTTTTAATTTGTCATGCAGCACGAATGCCGGATTACATGCCTATACCACAAAGTACATCAGTATCAATAATCACAAGGTAAAATAGAAAAACTACACGACTTTCGCCCCCCAGCCAGAGAGCAACTAACGTAACGTCACAGTCTCTAGCAGTGGCTACATTCTACAGCAATAAAGTTATGGACTTGTAATAGACTTCGGGAGCGACAAGTCAAGTTGGCAACAATTCAACAAGTCGTGTCATGTAGTTTCTAATGCAATCTGGCTTTAAAGACGGACGCACCTTGGTGGCAGCGATGGCAGCAATGTTCGTACTGAAAGACGTCATTCCGGTACCACTTCCGAACACTCCGGCCAAAACACAACCAACTCCTTCCATAGTTATACCTTCACACGAACAACAAGACACTGATGGACTGATGGTGAGGCTTCGTGTGGGTCCGCCGTTGTGAAAGTTGGCCATCCCAGTTTCCTGGTCGGATGTCGAGTTGGCGACGAGTTCGGGGAAGTCGTGTCGTTTCGCGTAGTGTGTAATGGAACTTGGCTTTACAGACGGATCGACGCACCTTTGTGGCGGCGATGGCGGCAATATTCTGACTGAAAGACGACATTCGTGTACCATTACCGTACACATCGGCAAGTACGCAGCCAAATCCTTCCATCCACTGCTGCGCCTTCACATTTACAGTAGAGCGACAAGACACTATACTGCGTTACGCATCAATAGGATTCAGTATATGAAACTTAGACACTACACTTGTGCGAAAAAACGTAAAATGTCTCAAATGCAGGACTAATTTGGTATAGCCTATATGCTCTCTGTCAATTCGTTTCATTGTAGATAAAAATGCTGTGTTACCAGTGTTGATTCATTGCTGCGAATAAACTTGACATTCAAACCTCTGTTGATGGCATGAGTCGGAGGTACCGGGGCACCTGACAGTCTCGCACATGCGTAGTAGTCTCCAACTGACTCAACGACGCTCGCCAGTACGCCCGAGGTCAAGGCTGCGAAGCCGGGAAAACTAAATGTCGGAAATCCCCACTGGACTATCGGTTGAAGGCGACAACACATTAACACAGAAACAATACTGTTGACACGTGGCCAAAGTAATTTGGCGAAGGCCGCATCAAATGCGTTGGGGAAATCAAGACTCCCGTCAAATACAATGCAGAATCTCGATCCGTTCAGCTATGTTTACACAGCGAAGCCACGTAAAGGCATGTGACTTACAGACTGACAGACGCCCGGAATGGTCGCTCGCAATAGTCCGCATTTGATGCGGATAAATACTACAGAGAAGACAACCACAAACTAATTTTGCGGTATATCAACGTGTGTTGGGAAGGAAATCTGAGCGAAATAAAAAAAATAAATAAATAGGAAGATACAGAAGGACCCGGACTGATGACTTGATACAGTGGACACAGACAAACAAGTTAAAAGACTAGCAGGCAGACATGGAGAAAGAAAATACAACAACCTTTTTAATAGAGATGGCATGTAAAAAGTGAAGGTCAGAGTTAACCTGCCTACTCTTTGGCAAGATGTGTGCCAAAAGTGAACTAAGTCGAGAGTTTCGAAATGTATCGTGGTGCATACATACATAGTTATACAAGTAGTTATAAAACGATACTCGTCCCCGAAATGACATATAAAGTGTCGAGTGGGACGTTAAACCTCTATTCACTCACTCACTATAAAACGACGCCGGAAGAAATGCCTACCACGCCGCTATAATGATGTTTTTTATTTGTATTGTAGCACGAATGCTGGATTACACAATATCTGCCACGCAGGACAGTGCAGATAATACCTAACACAAAGGTCTCTGGACCTCGAAAACAGAGGCCTAACATACGCAGTTTGGCACAGTAATATACACGATGCCAAATAGCCGCGCAAGGCTTACTCAGTGCCGTAAATTAACAATTGTACAAATCGAAACAACAATCAAACACATAATATAGCATTAGACACAACTTAATAGTGGTAAATATTAACAAACATGCATTTACTTGTTGGCACAGTCCGGGGATCGAACCCGGGACCTTTCGATCCCAAGTCGGACACTCTAACCACTGCTCCACCGCTCCGCCCCCCTATGCGGGTGGTCAGTAAGATATTATACAACGTACAGGGATAAGGCAGTTGGAACCAGGGCGATGCGTGCAGGACGTATGACTTGGTGTCAGTTCTGGTGCTGTAAGCCCAGTGACTCGGGTCGCTCGGTATCGCATTGGTCACAGTCAAAACGTAACACATCAGCCACACGATCAGCACAGCCAGCACTACCTGTACACAATTAGTGCACACAGCAATAGAGAATGTTTATTCGTGTGCCTGTCTGTCCGCTCGCCGTCCGTCTGTCATAAGGCTTTCCTTTTGGCGGGAGGCGGCAGGCGACCGGAACGGCTACTAGGCGGCGATTTTATCGCTCAGACACAATGGATGTTATCTTTATGTTTAACAATAATAATCGTAAATTTTATCATTGCACGCCGTAAGCAGCAGCCGTCGTTTACAACCTACACTACACTTACAACCTACACTGAGAAATCTGGAGATGAGATAAGACATTCGGTAGGTTAAGAATTCAAGTGACAAAATTTTATGATAAATTTACAAATACACACTGTACGTAGAGTAAAATAATCTGTTTGTCTGGTGGCATTTGATTTTTAAATCGCACACCACAGCTAGGCACGTTAAATAAGCAAATAGGTCTGTAGTAATTTTTTCACACTGATAACACAAAAAGTATGAAAGTATGAATTAGAAGTAAAAGACTTGTAGATACTGGAAAAGCCTGAAACAAGCGATATCCTTGTTTCTTCCAGGTTCCGTCTTTGCGAACGCTGACTGGAATTTTGACCGACTCCATGTACTGAGAGAAAAGAGTTATCAGCGCCATCGTCCTACATCATGCGCATACACTTCAGTAGCAAACATTCGTGCAGTGCACTCGATTAGAGTTGAATGGGTTCACGCACTCAGCAACGATGTAGACTCTCTATTAAAAATTAAGTAAATTGGCGTAAATAAGCGTTACTTAGCGTAAATAAAGTCTGCAGAAAGCTTCTAAATACTGTTTGCATCCTTCAGAACTCAAATATAGCGAATAAGCTGGGATTTGGTAGGCCTATTTAGTACTTGTATGTGTATTTGTACTTGCACTCGAGGTATTTGCACTTGTAAGAAAGGTACATCTTGTTGACATCAAGGCGCTATAAAGTGGACTCCAGTTCACACTTGTTTTACAACTTGTTTAGCACCCAGAGTCAATCTCAATTTCGTGCTCTACACGACGGCTTGTAATTGTACTGTACTTGGTCATGACTTCTGAAGTTCTGAGTATTCGTACTTACACTTGTGTCTTTCGGTATCAAATCTCTAGAAGTAATAAATTGACAAGCGACGTACAAGAAGGCGATGAGCCAGTTATGTTGACAGTAGTCTGAAGCGACGCTGACGACCGGCAGAGCGACCATTGTAATGACAGGTGCGATGGTCATTGGTCCTATATAGCGCAGTAGCAGGCCCACGACACCCGTCATACCAAGTACCACCTCAAACAGAGATGCAAGGATGATGGCGCTTTGCAGTTCACGCATTCGCCTCTGCCAATCATCACTACTGACGTCACCAGCAGCAGCAGCGGCGGCGGCGGTTACGGCAATACTCATGTTGTTCGAACCGTTTGCGTCCGCTGTTTCATTGTTATGTCCTGCACATTTGACAGCCATCGACGTTGACAAAACTATTCAGTTCAGTTAAATATCAACATCAAAATTAAACCTGGACCCTCACAGAGCTATAATAAAGTCATGATATTTAGTCAGTAGTCACTGTTACGCTCCATGCAATTCAATTCGCCCCTTGAGCGGGGCCACACTACACAACATCGGACGTCGTTTATCAATGTCGAACGCGGCTTCAGGGTGCCGACAAAGTACCAACCGACACTTTACCAACCAGCAAGAATTACTGCAAAGCGTGTCGGTAAAAATACTGCTTTGTATCATTTCCGCTGCATAATTTTATCTGCTTTTATACTTTTTAGTTTTTATTTGTTGGCATTATGTCGGTTGGTGTTATGTTAAACACCCCAGCTTCAAGCATAATTTTTTTTATAAATTTACCTGCGATATTTGATGACGAGAGACACTTCCATTCATCGAGTGAAAACAACGACTGTGCAGGCAGCAGAAAACTTATTGCGGCGCCTTGGATGATTGGCAACCTACAAACGGCATCACAGCACCAGCATTAAAGTGCCTTTAGACGACCAACATGTCAGCCGACATTGGGCACATCATTTGACACTTACGACGTCACGGGATTCTTTGTAGAATTAGTGCAAACTATGTAAATAATTAGAATCAGAATTGGGGTATAATGTAATTGATTAGATAATTAATTGGAGCTTCCTGCGGCGCCACGGTTTTGAAGCTGAAGGGACAAATGTCTGCAAGCGAAGGGAGCAGCAATTTTTTTACTTCGTGTCCCATGCACTGTTTGGTTAGTGGGAGACTACAGTCAGACAAAGTCCCTTATAAAAATTAATTTCAAAGTGTTTATTATGTAACTTTAGGGCTCTCGCCTTAAGAAGCTCGTTAAGGGATAATAGGCTATATTAATTGTGATTAAAAAATAACACCCTAAAAATTTAACCCATGACAAAAACTTTGCAAACAAGCGACGATATACAGTACACTTGGCCTACTTTTCACTGTCACAGAAGTCTACGAGCGGAGAGAACAGATCACAATTTTTCAAACCTTCAATTTCCACTATAATGGGCCGCTGTGGGCGGTCAGTGAATCGAACCTTCCTGATATTTTTCACCATTGATCCCCGTTCTCTCAAAGAGTGGGGGAGACATGTCCCACCTAGCATTTATGGGACATATACTGACTTTGATAACGCTAAATATCTGCAGTTCATTGTTCATTCACAATCGGCAACTGTAGATTAACAAAGTCATTCAATGCAAGTTTGCTTGTAGGCCTATACAATACATACCTAGTGCTTACCAGAACTTTTCGCCACAGCCGCCCACGTCGCCCTCTTCTGTTCGATATCTTTGTAAATTATAGTCTACTATAATAATTCTAGTCTAATATTTCCCGTAAAATCAGTTTTTTTCTGCACTTCTGCAAATTCTGCGAAAAATTCGTTCGTTTTTGTGTGTTTCGCCATTCTGAACTAAAAATAGAACTTTTTATTCCGCGTGCAGACCCAGTGTGGTGATTCCGTGACGTCACAACTGTCACCGGCGCGGAGTGCTGTGATTGGCTGGCCGGTTTTGCTGCGGCCGACATGTTCGCTCTTCTGAAGCCACTTTATAATAATAATAATAATAATAATAATAATAATAATAATAATAATAATATTTCTCTGTCTTAACACCAATTTGCACTCTTTCTCTTCAGACACGAAGTCGTGTTCGCCGTTTAGACTGTCACACTGTCATAGACACCCATAATCACACATCACTACGATTCGTGTCTCGCTCGCAATACAATCTTCTAATACAAACTGAGTTTCTTGTAGAAACTTGTGTTCAAAAACATTAGGCCTAGGTGCAAACTTTTTTTACGATCTTTGGTAGCCGTAAATGACCCCCGGAAGTCAAAATCGAACAAGGTTACAGACGACACGAAGGTACGTTGTCTGACCGAGAGCCGACAGTCGCCTGCAGCAGAGTAGCGATGCCGCAGATAAAGAGCATTGTACTAAAGATCTGACTGGTCTCCACCACCCTGTCGTCGTTGAGACAGACCATTGTCGCTACGAACAGAGGCGTGACCATCATGCCAGTGACCATCGTCAGATAATGCTGAAACGCAACGTTAACAACACAGCAGCCGTTCTACGACTAGCCATGCTTAAGGAGGGAGGCTGATGTAAAAGTTAAAAAATGCTACAACACCTGTGTTCGAGACATTAGTGAAAGTACCAGGAGAAACAAATAAAAGAAAATTCTCACAAACAAAACAAATATTATACACAAGCATATACAATATATCGTGCAGTAAATAACAAACAAAATACAAATTAGAAAATTAGAAAAATTAGAAACTATGTATACCGTGTTGACAATACTGTTGTAAAAATTTTAACCGAAAATTCCTAGCTATCACTAGACAAGTCACTTTTTGGACACCTGGTATAATGTCAGCACACAAACGACACACATTAACGACATGTTTGCCAGTAAGTAAGTAAGTAAGTAAGCTGATGTCGGTATTTGGATGCCAGGGTATTTGGAGACCTATAGACCGATTATGGGGCCCTACTTTACTCTTCCCCCACCCCATCGTCCAGTGCACCTGCAGTGGGAGTGCGAATGCATCACCAGGGGTGACGCAGACAGTACATGGGATGCGCAAATGGGCTGTAAAAAATGTTTCGTCATGGCTTGGGCACCTTTGAGGTTTGGGGCCCCTGGGCTGCAGCTCCTTTAACCCAATGGTTAATGCAGGTCCGCTGTTTGCACACAGATCCAACTGCTGCTAGAACATGCTGCCTGTTCCAGTATCACGGCGAAAACCGCCTGTCTTTGCAGCAGTGAGACGTGTGATAATGAGTGACAAATAATGATTATTAGACACCTGTAGAGCGAGGAGAAGGCAGAGATGACACGCTGGGTTGTCATCAATATTGTAATCCAACATCATCATCGCCGGCTGCTGATGCTGACTATCACTACCGGTACGTGGTATGTCTGACGTCAGCGCTTCATCTCTGCATCTCAGTGACAAAGACCAACAAATAAATAAATTAATTAACTGCGTCCGATTTTTTGCTGTCGTGACCTTGATGTTAACCCCATGAGTTGAAACTCGTAGGTGACCTAGATATTCTATAAATGTACCTTCACACAGAAAATGAAGTTGCTATGTAGGTTAAGGCATTCAAAACTTCTCAAGCTGGATGATATGTATGGCTACTACAGGTGAAATGAAAAAATACGAAAATAACTCTCAAGGTCAAACGTCAAGGTCAAATCTCACCAACTTTCAACCACGCCTGTATGGGACATATTCCTACAGAGTTTCATCAATTTCCGACCGGTAGTATTTTTTAGACTTTGTGCGGACAGACACACATACAAACAGACGCTGCCAAAATAATTCCTGCTCACAACATAGTTCATTAAAACATTAACTGAAAACGAAGAAAAAATAGTGTGTACAGGTCCAAAATATGCCATGTGTTAAGAGATATGTTTTCTTAATTAAGTGGAATTTTGTTTATTAAGACAATTTAATTGCTTTATAAACTGCTGACAAGATTAGCGTATTCAAAAAATAGAACACATATTTACAATAAGAATTAATTAAAATGTACTGTCCGAGTTTAAAAGATAGCGTTACTAGAGCAGACCGTGCGTGTTTATGTCATAAGTAAAGGTTACTCGATGTTATTCAGTGCAAATGACATTGCGTATTGTAATTTAGCGTCATTGTAGCAGTCTACTGGTGTATTTCTATCTTTATATTTCGTCCTGCACTGAAAACTGGCGATCTAAGTGTGATAAATAAGTTGGCTGTGTGACAGTCAACAAAATAATGCTATCACTGCTGTTGGCTGCACGTACGTATAAGTACTGCTTCTATTTGTGCTACTGCTATCTCAGCATAAATCACAGCTCAACTAGGTTTCAATGGACGTCGTCTGTCTGTCAACATGTAATTAAACCTTTGCATATGTGTCTCGGGATTGTTCAAGATATACTTCACAACACCGGAGACTGCGACTATCAATCATATAACATGCAGCGTATAGGCCTACACAGTGATTACGTGTATACGCTTTCAAGGTAAGGCAAAACACACTCTGTAGTAATATAACGAAACACAACACCGGTCTTAGTTTTAATCTTAAAGAGTTTTAAAATAGGCTTAGCAGTAGAGTTAAGTTCTACGCCGTGTCCCAAAATTAGCGGATCCCTTCAGTTTTCATCGAGTAGCGTTTGCAATTAACTGTATTTTAGCCAAATTTTTTGCTTAAGTGACATCGCGTTGACCGTATCAAAATTTTCATTGCAAACCCCTTTCGAGTAGAAATATCAACATGATGAAATGACTGTTGTGCCCCGTAATCTGCAGAACCCCTATTAATAGTTCAATTTATTAAAATGACGCAGTACATTTCTACAATCAAAACTGCATAACATCAATCTGTCAATTAATTTATCAATCAACATGCTGATAATTGGCCATTAAAGTCACAAAGTCGCCATCATCACGGGTATAAAGTGATGACAATAATCACAATTTATAGAATTTTAGACAGAAATTTCAAATCATTACAAAAATAATGATGAAGCACTATACTTGAAGCCGGGCGTTGTTCTCGCCGCTGAGCATTCAGAGACCCCAACCTGCCGGCATGTGTCACGTGTGTCATGTAAGTCAAATCACAGACGCACTTTTTCATCTGCACCAGCACCGCCTGTTTCCTCTCAACTCGACCTTGACTACTGCAACGTTGTCCTTGCTGGTTTGACGTCGTCGACAATGGTGTACTTGCATAATGTCCCCACGCGGCTGCGCGGATGTCCTCGAAACACTGGCTCCGATCTTTTTACTTCGGTGTAATGTACGACACTAGTGTACTTTAAAAAATAACGACGTCGGCTTTTGATTCCACGACTCAAAGAATATATTTATGCTTGAAAAACACGTGCTAAAATTTACCAGTAATTAAATGACGTTGCGTGAGCATGTAACTCATAAAGCCGCGTAATTTCTCGCTTTGTACTGGGTACCAATTGCGCAGCTGGTGTACAAGGTGTTTACACCTGAATATGTTGTCGACGGCGGCCTCTGACGTATCTTTGTGGTCATTTTTTGCGGTTGTCGAGCAATTGTAATAACAGTTGCACTGAGAGGCGAAAAGTCGGTGACAGGCGTTCTGCGTTGGAGCACCACGTGCACGAAATCGCCTACAATTAGCTTATTCGTTCGATCGGTTCGACCGCTGTTTAAAATACTCAAATGTGTTCTGTATCGTCTGCTCCAAAAAACTAACCCGAGATACAGCGCTGCGTTATTATTTCCTTAAAAGCTAGGAAATGTTTCGGGAAAATTTTTTTTATAACAATAGCGTCATCACATGCAGATATTATAGTTAAAGTCTGCCTGACAAACGGACGTGCGGAGAATTGACCAGTAAGTAAACAGCAGTTCACAGTTCAGATGCTAAATTACGACCACTGAAGCAGTATTGAATGTGTCATATGAAATAGTCAGTGTTCTCCAGCCCTGTCCACACTTGCCTGTGCGGAAGTTTTCCAAAGTTTTAAACAGCTTTTGTCACTTGTTGATGAAGCAGATCATTTCCCATCTTCTGCGGCGTGGTCTGAAATAACTTGTTGCTCTAGACCGGGATGCAAAAATAAAGAAAAAGATGGTATTTACAACATTCAGCCGCACTCTTCTGATGACAACTATTAAAGGTGGTATATCCAACAACTGAGGAAAAAAGATACTGCCCAAACCACCCATAAATCAGTTAAAGTGGTCTGCAAGAGCACATCTCTCGTACTACAGTTTTCAAACGACTATGGTAGAAAGCCAGTACTGAATTCTAAAACGAAAACAGTTTTAACAGATAGCTTTAAGCGGTACAAAAGTCCGTGGAAATAAACGTGGATTGAGACTCGCCACTTAAAAATAAAAGAACTCCGTGTACTGCTATTAAATTACAGACGGCAGCAATACGGGCTAGTAGGTTACATAAATCAACCTCAAGAACGTTTAATCAGAAAGGGTCATACGTCTTTTACCTACCCCCTCTCCCATTTGACGCCCTCAATGAGAGGGATCCTTTCGAGCTATCGGGTTCATATTAGGTACGGGGAAAACTAAAATGGCTGGGCTACAATCTGGTGAAGGTCGCATGAGTCGTCTGGGCACAACGCATCAACCTGACAGACACAGGCAGTGACGTCGCCATAGCAAATGCCGAGCCAACTCACTGCGTCTGGCTGCAAAAACGAAGCAACGTTATAATTTTACTTTTTGGCTTAGAATGCGTTGATACTTACGAGATATCACTATATAGCACGCAAGACCTCGAACAACTGCCGAAAATATTGGACTCACTTAACTTGGCTAAACATATAAAACGTGTGTTGGCCTAGCACCATTAGCCAGCCAGTTAACCACTACACGTATCGTCTAGTCTTGTCTGATTACAATGACTGATGCAGACAGTAAACTTATATAGACGATAAGACACAGGATTACACATCGTACGCTGAAAGCTGGCCGGGAGCCAGTTGGTTAACGGCATAGCCTATAACTACGAGTTAGCCAAAACAAAGACATTGAAATAAATAAATAAACCAAGAAATGGCTATCAGAATTTAATAAAAGAAATCGGTGTGTATGATTGTCTGAGAACATAGTCAAACTGAGACGAAAAATACTACAAAACACCGGCAGCTTCTAAGATTGCTAGCACAATATCGGTCCACTATCTACAAAATGCGTATCATACAGGCCTCTCATATATTCGTTTAAAAATCAGCTTGACAAAATGCAAAGTGGGCTGGGTATAATGGGGTAGCTTTAAAGGTATACAATAAAATTATCAGTTTGTCCTTGAGTAAAATGTAGATAGCGTGTTTTATACCTACATGTAAGTTATAAAAAAACAAGAAGCTCAGTCATCGCTGACAAACCGCCCGACGCGAAAGCTGCCCTTTGGTGAATGACTGCGCTTTATTGGCCTGATTTTCCGACTTGTACCTATTCTCTCCCACTTGCGGGGGATCCCCTCGAGTTATCAGGTTCATATTTGATATTAAAACAAGAATGGCTGGGCTACAATCTGGTGAAGGTCACATGATCAGCTCAGTCGTTTGGGCACAGTACAGAGTCAGAGCCATTCTTACGTGACAGACACACAGACAGACACATCGCCATAGAAAATGCCGTATCAACCACATACATCCAATTGTGCGTGAGTGAGTCACTTTGAGCGGGAGGCGTTCTATTGTGGTCTGTTTTTGACTGTAAAGTCTGTAATGCATTGACAACCATATGTCTCGCGGACCAAAGATGAGTAGAATACAATCTTCTTCTTTATGCTCGTAGCCCGTGAGAACCGTTGAGTCCAGTGATAGCATCGACAGTTTCTCTCCACGTCTGTCTGTCTTCGGTCAGACGAACTGCTGCAGCAAGTACAGTTGCATCATTCTTCAGTGACGTCACTGCATCTTCTCGTGATCGACTGCCGTTTGCCATACCTTACATGACTCAGAATACAATAATACTACATAAATACAAATCTACGTTCCGCTTCTTGTGTCCTGTAGCAACGTTTAACGAAAATATTCTCAGAGTCTTTTTCATAATTTTTATATTACTTCATTAATGTACAAGCAATACTGCCTATCAAACATAAAGTTTCCAGTTTCTAGTTTTAGAAGTTAAAGATCGTAGAGACAAACAGATGCAGACAGACGCGACCGAACGCATTACCATGGCACAACGCAGGTGGTAATAAAATGATGATAATGATGATGACTATCACTTTACTGTCAACGTGCCAATGTAGGTGCATTTTGCTGACCTCATTCATTCGGCCGAAAAAGGGTGACCACTGAAATATCAGTTAATGCAATACGCGCAGACTCGGCCTGTAATTGTCGGGGCCGGAGGCGAATACGTTCTGTAACGTTTTACGAGATGAATCGTGAAAGGTCAGTTCAGTGTCAGTGGTCCGGTCGGCTAGGCACCGTGTGACAATGCATGATCATCGTCATTCGTCATGCATAGGCCTACATAGCTATCAAACGCAATATGCATACAAAAGTCTTGCCGTGGCGGTGTAATACCTTTGCTGGATGGCCGTCGAGCTTGTTAGCCACGGGCTGTCCTACACAGGCGGCAGTGAGGCGTGTCGCCGTCGCTCTAACACGAGTTGTTCTGGCACAACACGACACAGTGCAGATATTAGTTTCTTCATGAGTAAGCTCGCGTATAGTCGTGTGCGTTATTTGTTGTGAATGTAAAACAACAAACATGGCGGCCATCGTCGTAAAACTAATCGTCTTGTACATAGGTCTAGTTCTGACGACAGTGACATCGCAACAGGAATGTCCTTCCACGGACATCCACTGTAGCTGTCAGATGACTTTCTACGTCAACAGTATCGACTGTCGCGAACTGGGTACCGTGGAAGATATTCCTCCATTTATGTCGTCCAGACTCATATTTGAATCTTTGACAATCAGCCACCAGACGGTCGTACTGAACGTCCAAGCGCGCGCCTTCAGCGGTCTGCGTATTCAGAAATTGTTACTACAGAACCTGGCGATACAGTCTATCAGTGTGGACGCATTCGTCGGACTGGATCTGTCCTACTTGGTAGAGATCCACATTGACGACAACGCCATTAGCGATATCCATCCAAGTACGTTTAGGAATCTCACACAGTTGATAATACTCAGTATCCAGAACAACAGACTGAGCGCTCTACACCCGGATCTGTTCCGAGACCTGACAAGCCTGTCGTATCTGTACGCGTACCACAACCGGTTTACCTCGCTGCCTGACAACGTGTTCGACAGTCTACGTGAACTGACACAGTTGAAACTGAACGACAATGAGTTATCAGTGATAACCCCGACCATGTTTCAGAAGCTGGTGAATCTAGAGCAACTGTACTTGCACGATAACGTTCTGCGACGTATCGACTCGCAAGCGTTCGCAAATCTAACTCGTCTGCGTCGACTCGACTTGCAGAATAATATGCTGGGCAGTGTCGGACTTGAAGCATCGCTGTTCATGGGACTTCATAGTCTGTCTGTCATCGATCTTTCCAATAACAACATCACAAACGTCGCTGCTGACGTGTTCGCCCACTCGCCACTGCTTACCGCAATAATCCTTAAAGACAACCACATTCAACATCTCGATCAGAGGTTATTTCGTGGTTTAGTTAGACTCCGAAAGATAGACTTATCTAACAATCGTCTGGCAAGTTTGCCAGACGATATCTTCGTTTCTCAATCGTCTTTGACAAATCTGCAGCTGCAGCAGAACGATCTGCGATCAATTACTTATGCACATCTTCGCAATTTGAGGTCGCTACAGTATCTGTTCCTGTACTCGAACGCTCTAGAGTCACTTCCGGTGAATGCGTTACACAATTTAACAGCTCTGATCAACTTGGAACTGAACGACAACGAGATCCATGCGCTGGAACCAGGACTTTTCAGCAGGTGCACGCGGCTACGAACCCTCTATATGAGACGCAATAAAATACATCTACTACCGGCGGGTATTTTTCAACATCTACCACGACTCGGGTTCATATTTCTTGCGAACAATCACATAACATCTCTTGTAGCTGACATGTTTAGAAACTTGACGTCTCTTACGTATCTTGAACTTTCCAGGAACAGAATATCTACCGTTGCCGACACAGCGTTTCAACAGCTACCGAGGGTCGCGACTCTGGCCCTTGATAATAACAACATATCGGAAGTACCAGTAAAGGCATTAGAGCAGCTTCCGCGGGCGATGACTTTGTATCTTAACAACAACTCTCTAACTTCACTTCCGAACTCGTCGTTTGAGGGCCACCCTCAGCTGCGTCGGCTGCTGCTGTCCGACAACCAAATAGAACGAATGGAAGCAGGTGCGTTAAACTCACTTCCTAAGCTGCAGCGCCTCGATCTGAGCAGCAATCTTTTGTCGGCGTTTGACGAGAGTTACTTCCTTGACGCCGGACTCGACGAGTTGCGTGACCTGAACCTCAGTAGCAACCGACTGAATGACCTGACTCAGCAACCATTTGTTGGGTTAGGCCAACTACAGTCACTCGATCTATCTGCTAACGGCATCAGCAACATTACCAACAACGTTTTTCGAGGTTTATCGTCACTGAAAACGCTTCGGCTGGACTTCAATCGTATTTTAAACATCGATTCTTCAAGTTTCAGTGGTTTAAGTAGTTTGATATTGCTTTCGCTTAGTCACAATGCGCTGCCATCTTTAGCACTCGTGCACATCAGAAACCTGTCTTCGCTAGAAACAGTCAATCTCGAAAATAACAACATATCTTATTTACCAGACACGGCCTTTGCCCAGTGCCGGTCTATTTATGCTCTTACGCTGCGACACAACAGACTTCGGGAACTTAATGTGAAAGTTATGAATATTGCTCTGCCACAACTCAGTCGACTCGACGTTGCGTATAACCTACTGGATGGTGCTAGACTAGAACTACTTACATCTCTAAGGTCATTGTTCTTTCTTGCGTTAGCTGGAAACCCATTAACAACGATTCCACGTTCATTGCTAGAGAGAAGCATCAACACACTAACGGAACTCGACCTGTCAAACTGTGGACTTACATCCGCTGTTCTGTTTCCGGCAATCGCTGGAGTCTCTGGTCTTAAAACTTTACGTCTTGACAATAATCTACTTGACGTCTTACCAGCTTCCCTCGACAATACATCACTGGTTTCAACTATCAGTACGTTGTCTATTCGAAACAACCGTCTCGGTCAACAAAGTTTACTAGTCCTGTCCAATTTTACGAAACTACTACGTTTGTTCCTTGACGGAAATGCAATTACTGCAATACCGCCGACGCTGTTTCGCCATATGAACAACTTACACTCGCTTTCACTTAGCGACAACTTTATTACTAGACTGCATAATGACTCCTTTCAAGGCATCGAACGAGTAGTTAACACTCTAAATTTGGCCAAAAATCGAATTGAGCATATTGACAGCGGAACGTTCAGCTTGCTGTACTACATTCGTAACCTCGACTTGTCCGACAATCGCATCAAGCACCTTGCTCTTCCGGCTGTGATGGATAATTTGAACCATTTGTCACTTGCCATGAATCTGCTGACCGAGTTTCCGACCGGTCTGCGTTCCTGTCGACTTTTGCTGTCACTTGATTTGTCCTCAAATCAGATTTCTCGTCTTCCTCGTTTCGATTTTTTCAGCAACAATCGCTTACAGCTGATTAACTTCGCCAATAACAGTCTGGTTAATATCGACTCCATGAGATATCTGGGAACGGTTGATGTTCTCGATTTTAGCTGGAACCGACTGGCGGAAGTTGGTGGCGACATTCTGAATCGAACCACAACGGTTCAGCTGCTGGACCTGTCACATAACAGATTCGTCCGGGTTCCATTCGGCATCACCCGTGCGTCGGACGTCGTCATCGAACTTCGTCTGGATGACAACAACATCTCGACGCTGTATTGTTGGACTGGCCCCACACTACAGCGATCAGATGTGGAGATACTGTCACTGCGCAGAAACGCCATTGAAGAACTATCACCGCATTTGATCAGCGCAGTTCGAGCTTCGCTAACACAGCTGGACTTGCGTGACAATCGTCTGACAACACTCAACAAACTGTTGTTTGATGACATTCCACACTTGTCGCGGCTTCTGCTGGAGGGCAATCCATTGCACTGTGACTGCAGGCTGGCGTGGCTGCAGCAGCT